>Ga0185299_10001967_pt1 | contig 34567 bp, 31 predicted proteins | sample PaiPotPPA55metaG_FD_128002 | JGI IMG/M metagenome (GOLD analysis project Ga0185299, IMG submission 128002) | Iron sulfur acid spring bacterial and archeal communities from Banff, Canada, to study Microbial Dark Matter (Phase II) - Paint Pots PPA... ...
CCTTTCTTGCGGGCTTCGGAGAGGCCGATGGCGATTGCCTGTTTTCTGCTCTTCACGGTTCCGCCCTTGCCGCCTCTTCCGGATTTCAGTGTACCGCGCTTCCGGCGGCGCATTGCGCTGCGAACGGTCTTACTTGCTGCCCTTCCATATCTCGGCATGGTCGTGGCCTCCAAGCACAACATAACCCGGAGAGCGTATGCGTTCGATGGAACGATTCTGGTAGGAACTGCGAGAGAAATTATGTAGCTGGTCTTAGTTCGTTGGGTCTTAGTTTTGCTGGTTTGCTGGAACGTAGCGCCGGCTGAGCCTTGGGCTTCATTTTTTGTTCACGACTTGGGCTTGACGAGTTGCTCGATCAGGGAGCAGGCGATGTGGCCGATGGTGATGTGGGCTTCCTGGATGCGCTGAGGGTCGGTGGACGGGACATCTAGCAGGAGATCGACTTTGGGAGCTAGCGCTCCGCCGGTTTCGCCGGTGAAGGCTACTACGTAGGCGCCGCGGGCCCTCCCGGCTTCGGCGCCGCGCAGAATGTTTGGGCTTTGGCCGCTGGTGGAAAGCGCGACGAGCACATCGTTTGCCGCGACAAGAGATTCGATTTGGCGAGAGAAGATGCGCTCGAAACCGTAATCGTTACCGGCGGCGGTCAGGACTGAAGGGTTTGTCGTTAGGGCTAGGGCGGCCAGGCCGGGGCGTTCAGTGCGGAGCCTGACCACGAGTTCGGCGGCCAGGTGCAAGGCATCCGCTGCGCTGCCACCGTTTCCGAAGAAGACGATTTTTCCGCCTGCGCGCAGGGCAGCGGCGGATTTCTCGGTGAATTGGGCAATGCGGTCGATCAGCTCGCCGGAGAAAGATTGTTTTACGCGGGCGCTGTCTTGAAGTTGGCGGCGAATTTCTTCGGCGGACATGGAGTTTTGGCTCAGCGACATTATCACAGTCGCGGGTGGGTGGATGGTGGGATCAACGCCGGGCGGCGGCGTGCACCGAGGCAAGACGCAGCGGCCGGGCGGAGCGAACCCCACCCCTACAATGTGCGCGGCCGATTGCGGGCGGGCTTAGCAGAGGACGATTTTTTCGCGGTTGCGCGTTACGCGACGGGTGGCGTTGCGGGTGTCCACGACTAGCTTTGCGGCATCGGCGATGGCCCCGTAATCGTAGCTGGAATGGTCGGTGGCGATGACTACGCCGTCGTAGCTGGCGAGGGTCTGCGGACTCAGGGGCACCGACTTCATGTGTTCGTAATTGTAATGACGCATCTTGTGGAGCTGCGGAAAGTACGGGTCGTTGTAATCAAGCTCCGCGCCGCGCTGCTGAAGGAGCTGCATGATCTTGAGGGTGGGCGATTCGCGCAAATCGTCGACATCTTTTTTGTAAGCGACGCCGAGAACCAGGATTTTGGAACCTTTGATGCTCTTTTTGCGGTCGTTGAGAGCGGTGGCGACGGCTTCGACGACGTGGTAGGGCATGGCGGTGTTGACTTCACCGGCGAGCTCGATGAAGCGCGTGGCGAAATCGTATTCGCGGGCTTTCCACGATAGATAAAAGGGATCGACCGGGATGCAATGGCCGCCGAGACCCGGGCCGGGGTAGAACGGCATGAAACCGAAGGGCTTCGTGGCGGCGGCGTCGATGACTTCCCAGATGTCCACGCCCATGCGTAGGCTCAGCATCTTCAGCTCGTTGACCAGAGCGATGTTGACGCAGCGGAAGATGTTTTCGAGGAGCTTGGCCATTTCCGCGGCGCGTGTGGAGCTGACGGGCACAACTCTGGAAACGATCGGCGTGTAGATGGCGCAAGCCGCGCGTCCACTGGCGGGATTCACGCCGCCAACGACCTTAGGGATTTGCGCGAGGCCGAACTGCTTGTTGCCGGGATCTTCGCGCTCGGGAGAAAACGCCAGGAAAAAATCACCCAGGACATTTTCCGCATCGGGCCCTGAGATGATCGGGCATTTGAGGCCACTTTTTTCGAGGATGGGCAGTACGAGTTCCTCGGTGGTGCCGGGATAGGTTGTCGATTCCAGAACGACGAGCTGGCCCTTTTGGAGATGCGGGTAGATCGCAGTGGCGGTGTCTTCCACGTAGCTCAAATCTGGCTCGCGGCGTTCGTCGAGGGGCGTGGGGACGCAGATGATGATGGCGTCCATCTCTCTCAGCTTCGCGAAATCGGTGGTGGCCCCAAAATGCTTGCTGTTGACGAATTGCTGGATTTTGGTCTGGGGAATGTGCTCGATGTAGGACTTGCCGGCGTTGAGCATCGAGACTTTCTTGGGATCGGTGTCAAAGCCCGTGACTTTGTGGCCCGCTTCGGCGAAGCGCAAACCGAGTGGGAGGCCGACGTATCCACAGCCAATAATGGCCACTTTGAGTTGGGTACCTTTGAAAAACTCAGGTTTTCGATCGATTGGCATGAGTCGCGTCGAGCTCCTAGAAATATTTTTGGGGGTGCAGCCGGGCCAAAAGGCCGGTGAGACACGAACAAAATTAATATAGCAGGGTTGCAAGCAGCCGCAACGAAACGGGAGCAAAAAGTTTCCATCTCGAAAGTCAGTAGAAAACCGTAGGCGCGTCGAAAGAGATTCGGAGGCCTTGTAAGTTGTTGATTCGACGGCTCTGGACGCGGGCTGCGGCCACTTCGAACGGGCGCGATCTGGCGGGCACCCGTTCGGAACTTGGGTTAAAGTAAGGGAGTATGGTTGACGTGCATTGCCACATTTTGCCCGGGCTGGATGATGGGGCGAGCGATGTCAAAGAATCCCTGGCCATGGCGCAGTCGGCGATATCGGAAGGGGTAACCCACGTCGTCGCGACGCCGCATTCCAACGCGGAATTCAAATTCAATTACCAGCGAGTTCGGGAGTTGCACGGCCAGTTGCAGCGACTGGTGGGGGACCGGCTAGTGCTGGCGACCGGGTGCGACTTCCATCTCAGCCTGGAGAATCTGGCAATGCTGCGGAAGGATGCGGCGCGCTTTTGCATCAACCAGCGGAACTATTTGCTGGTGGAATTCAGCGAATATTCGATCCCTCCGACGACGAGTCACGCCCTGCATGACATGCAATTGATGGGTCTGCACCCGATCATCACGCACCCGGAGCGTAATGGAATCATCCAAGCTCAGACAGAACTGCTGGCTTCCTGGGTACGGCAGGGATGTTTTGGGCAGGTGACAGGCGGGTCGTTGACCGGGGGCTTCGGACCGAAAGCGAAGGCGGACGCGTTGCGCTGGATTGGGCTAGGACTGGTGCATTTCGTGGCCAGCGATGCGCACAACACGCGGGGAAGACCGCTGCGGTTGCAGGGCGCGTATGAGGTCGTGCAGGAACAATTTGGCGATGCGAAGGCGCGGGCGCTGTTTTTTGATAATCCTATGGCGGCGTTTGAAGGGCGGAATTTGCCGCACGTGCCGCAGGTCGCGGGGAACGGAAAGCCGAAGAAGCGAAAGCGATTTTTGTTTTTCTAGGGTTGGCGAATAACTCGTTTTCCGTGTAGCTTTCCCCTGCTAACGGAGGACCTGACGTCAATTGGGCGGGAAGGCTGAGCGAACGCGGATAGACTTTACGACGGCAATACCAAACGGCGTTACGGATAGGCATTACCAAATCTTTAGGGGGACGCATGCGCGCGGTGATCACGGGTGGCACGGGATTTCTGGGGTCGCATCTTTGCGACCGGCTGATTGCAGAGGGCTGGGAGGTGCTGGCGCTCGACAACCTGATCACGAGTGGTGAGTCGAATGTCAGCCACCTGGCGAAGAACCCGCGCTTCCGGGTGGAACGCGCCGATGTTACCGAACACATCGACGTTGCAGGGCCGGTCGATTACGTTTTGCATCTGGCTTCGCCGGCTAGTCCGTTCGATTATCTGAAATTTCCCATTGAGACGATGAAGGTGGGGTCGACGGGAACGCATAACGCTCTGGGGCTGGCTTTAGCGAAGAAGGCGAAATTCTTTCTCGCTTCCACCAGCGAGTGCTATGGCGATCCGGAAATTTCGCCGCAGCCGGAGGAGTATTGGGGGCGGGTCAATCCGATCGGGCCGCGAGCGGTCTACGATGAGGCCAAGCGATTCGCAGAGGCCATGACCATGGCTTATCACCGCTATTACGGCGTGGATACGCACATCGTGCGGATTTTCAATACGTATGGGCCGCGAATGAGGCTGAGCGATGGCCGCGCGCTGCCGAATTTTGTGCACCAGGGGCTTATGGGGAAACCGATTACGGTTTATGGAGATGGCAAGCAGACGCGGAGTTTTTGCTATGTGTCCGATTTGATCGAGGGGATTTACCGGTTGATGCTCTCCGACGAGCACTTGCCGACGAACATCGGAAATCCGCAGGAGATTACGATCCTGCAATTTGCGGAGAAAGTTCGCGAGCATTTTCCGGATGCGCCACCGATTATTTTCGAGCCTTTGCCGCAGGATGATCCGAAGCAGCGGTGCCCGGATATTTCCAAGGCGAAGAGGTTGCTGGGATGGGAGCCGAAGGTGCGGTTGAAAGAGGGATTGCAGATGACGTTGGAGTACTTTAAGGAGAATTTTGCTAAGAATCGCCGGGTGGTGGTGGAGTAGGGCTCGGAAAAAAAGCGGGCAGAGACGGGAAAAAGCTTAACGCAGAGGGCACAGAGGGGGAGCGCAGAGGTCACGGAGACTGCTCGGATGTGGGCGCAGGTACGCCCGCTACCGGGCGAGTTCTAAGCGGTTGGTGCGCACTAGATCGCGGCCGAAGGAGAAGTATTCGAAGTCGAGGTCGCGCATGCGCTGGGGGGAGCAGAGGTTGCGTCCGTCAACTACGAGGCGGCGAGCCATGAGCTTAGCTGCACGGTCCCAATCGAGCTGGCGAAATTCGTCCCACTCGGTGCAGATTAGGGCGGCTTCGGCGTCGCGCAGGGCGTCGTAAGGATCGTGGTGGTAGGTGATTTGCGGCAAGATGGCTTGGGCGCGCGAGATGGCTTCGGGATCGGCGGCGTGAACGTCGGCGCCTTCGGCTAGCATGCGCCTTGCAACTTCCAGGGCGGGCGAGAAGCGAACGTCGTCGGTATTGGCTTTGAAGGCGAGGCCGAGGATGGCTACGCGCTTGCCCTTCACAACCCACAAAGCCTGGTGAACTTTTTCTAGGAAGCGGTCGATGCGTTGCTTGTTGACGCGCTCGGCGGCTTTGAGGATTTCGAAGTCGACGCCGACGGTTCCGGCGAGGTGCACGAAGGCCTGCAGATCCTTCGGGAAACAGAAGCCGCCAAAGCCCAAGCCGGCGCGGAGGAATTGTCCGCCGATGCGGGGATCGAGGCCCATCGCGCGGGTCACTTCCTCGACGTCCGCGCCGATTTTTTCGCAGAGGTCGGCAATGACGTTGGCGTAGCTGATTTTCAGCGCGAGGAATGAGTTGGAGGCGTGCTTGATGAGCTCGGCGCTGTTGATGGTGGTGACCAAGAGTTGAGCTGGGGAGCCTATGGGGCAGGCGCCGCCGTGAACCGGGCAGCGAAAATCGCGCTCGAGAATGGGGCGGTAAATTTCGCGCATTTCGGAGGCTGAGGATTCGTCCTCGACGCCCACGACGATGCGGTCGGGATGAAGGAAATCCTCGACGGCGGTGCCTTCGCGAAGGAACTCGGGATTGGAGACCACACGGAAAGTCAGTCCACTGTTGCGCGAGTAGGCGTTTAGAGCGCGGCGCAACTCCAGGCCGGTGCGGGCGGGAACGGTGCTTTTCTCGATGACCAGTTTCGGGGAACGCGCTTCGGTGGCGATCTGGCGGGCGACGTTGTCGATGGCCGAAAGATCGGCATCGCCATTTTCCTTGGGCGGCGTGCCTACGCAAATGAAAATTGCTTGGCTTGCGCGGATGGCTTCGCCGGCGTCCGCAGTGTACGAAATCCTGCCGGACTTGCGGACGGATTCGAGAACGGCGTCCAGGTGATGCTCGTAGATGGGCACCTTGCCAGCCTGGAGTTGTGCGATGCGCTCGGCGTCGACGTCGGTGCAGATGACATTGTGTCCGGCTTCGGCGAGGCACGCACCGGTTACCAGGCCTACGTAGCCACAGCCAATTACCGCGAGATTCAAGGCGTTCTCCTCGAAATTTCACCTGGGACGGGTGCCGGAAGCTCTGGGCGGGCTCCAGAATGACTATTGTGACGGAATTAGCGGCGGCGGGAAAGCGGGGATTGAAGGTTCAGGAGGAGGATGCATCGCGAGGTGCGACATTTCTTCCAAGGAGAAGGCCGCGAAGGCCCAGCAGCGCGAGACGGGGTTGGCGGCGAAGAACATTCCAGAGGAGGCGAGTGGATTCGTCGCGGGTGATCTCGCTGAGGGTGTCGCGCGTGGATAAATTGAGAAGATCGACGAGCTGCGAATAATCTTTTTGCTGGAAGTGGTGCATGGTGCGGCGGATCAGCCAGTGGGTGTCGAGTTCACGGCGGAGTTTTGTTAATTCACGGCTGCGGCCGTTGCGCAGGATGGATTGGGCTACGCCGAGGGCGCCGCGGAAACCGGTGACGATGCCTCCGACGGTGGTGACTTTCACTTGCGCTGCAGCGTCGCCGACTAAGTAGACCTCACCGTTGCCTATGCGGCGCTTTACGGGGACCCAGCGGCGATAGACGGGAATTTGGGCGCCTTGCCATTCCAGCGGCTCCATCTGTTTTTTTTCGAGGAAACGCTCGAGGCGCTTGGCGGTGTCGTGGCCTTCGCCGATTATGCCCAACGCGGCACGTTCTGGCGATTCGGGAATGAGCCAGTAGAAATAGGGTGTGTCGTCGGGAACAAACCAGACGCGCGTGGTGTCAGGGGGACAATCTTTTGGGAGGCGCACGATGGCCTGCACGAGCGGGACGGTTTCGACCGGGGGCCAGCCTGCGGTGCGAGCTACGCGGCTGGTGGCGCCGTCTGCGCCGATGACGTTTGCGGCGTGCAGTTCTTCACGGCGTCCGGAGGATTCGACTTCCAGGTGTAAGCCGTGTGCGTTGGGAGAGAGGCTAAGGAAACACGATTGGAAGGAGACTTCAGCCCCGGCGTGCCGCGCTTCCTGGGCGAGCGCGGGAATGAGCTTGGCGCGCTCGATGATCAGGTCAGGTCTGGATAGCGCGATCTGGGCGGAACGTCCGTCGGTGAAAAGCTCGAAGCGACGGATTTCGTTCAGGATGCTGGCGCGAGCGGAGGCGCCAAGTTGATTGCGGAAGTGATCGGTAACGATGAGCGTGCGGGGATTGGGTTCGAAACCAGGCTTGGATTCGAGGACGCGGACACGGCGTCCGCCGCGAGCGAGAGTCGCCGCGGTGTAAAGTCCGGCGGCCGATCCGCCTACGACAACGATTTCATCTTGTTCCCGGTCAGTCCGGGGAACTTCCTGCGTATTTGGCACGGTCTCCGTTGATCCCGGCCCGACAGTGGGCGTTGATAACCGGGCGTAACGACTTCGAAGGACTCTTCGACGATTGGCCAATTCGGCTTGATTCGTCGATCTTGGAACGTTGCCTAAGTATAGCGAATCCAAAAGGGAGGGCAAAATCTTCACGGACGGATCGTTGAACGTAAGGGTTGTCGCGAGCGGAGATTCGTTTTCGGATTAGACGCGTGTGGCAGATTTGCGACCTTGGGCCTCGTACGGAGCGCGCTCCAATAGTGCTACGCCAACTATGACAAAGGCTACGGCGATGGCTGCGGCAAACAGCGCGGCGCGCGCCGGGACGTAGGACAGCAGGATGGCGACGGCACCAGTAAGTGCGCCTAAACAATACAAGGCGAGGACCGCGCCGCGTTGTCCCCAACCCAAATTGGCGAGACGGTGAGCGGTGTGGTCCTTTCCGGGTGTGGTAAACGGCAGGAGGCCGCGGCGCGATCTGGAAATGGTGACAAGGGTGGTGTCGAAAATCGTTACACCGAGAATCAGGAGAGGGGCGAGCCACGCTGAGAGATGATTGGAGTGGTCCAGGCGCAGCTTTAGGCCCAGCGTGGCCATTAGGAAGCCGAGGAACATCGCGCCGCCATCACCCATGAAGATTTTGGCGGGCTTGAAGTTCCAGCGAAGGAAGCCGGTTGCACCGCCAAGCACAGCCGCCGCCAGAGTGGTTACCAGGGTCTGACCATTCAAGTAGGCGAGCATGGCGAAGAAAATGGAAGCCATCGCGGCGACGCCGGCACATAGGCCATCCATGTGGTCCAGAATGCTGAACGACGCGGTAATTCCGACAACCCAAAATACGGTGAGCGCCGCGTCTAACAGATAGCCGGCGTGACTTTGGATGAAAAGTTCAAACACCTGGGCGTGAACGCCGCTAGCCAGCAAGATGCCCGCGGCGATGGGCATGGCGAGAAAGAGCTTGATTTGATGATGGAGCCACCCGCGATCGTCGAGAAAACCGACTGCGGCGACGAGGGTCGCTCCGGTGACGATACCGGAGCTTTGCGCGCGGGCCTGGCCGTCGAACGCAAACAGAATGGCCAGCATCACGCCGCCGTACATGGCGAGGCCGCCCAGCAGCGGAATCGGCTGGAGGTGAACCTTACGCGGGCCGGGTAGATCGACCATGCCGACGCGCAAAGCGAGCGCGCGCACGGGCACAGTCAGCATCAGTGATGCAAAAAGAGCAATGACAAAGGCAAGCACGCCTGCGGGCATGAAACCTCATTTTGAATTTGTGATCATGCCGGCCAAGGGCAGAGCTGCGGCGCCCGGTTTCTCACATTCGCCGGATTGGGTCCAGCCGTCCCAAGTCAAATAGTAACTCTATGATAATCACTGGCCGACCCACGCGGCCCTAACACCATACCTTGTTCACGGCCATCGTTCCACAGATATCGAGAGCATTTTGCGTTAGGGTACACGTCCCTGTGATTAGAGATGGCATGGCGGGCAAAAGTTGCTCGCGGCAGGACGGCGTCACGGTTGATTGGCGTCCTCGAGAATTTGCATGAATTTGAGGGTTTCTTTGGGCCGGGCGTAACGAGCGGCCGCAACGCGGGCGGCTGAACCCATGGCCGCGAGTCTTGCGGGATCGCCCAACAAGGTGCGAACAATCGCCACCAACTCCGCGGGGTTGTCGGGGTCGGCGGAGACGCCGAAGCCATCGCGGGCCGCTAAGGAGGCGGCGTCGGTTTCCTCCGGGGCGACCGCGACGATCGGACGTCCGGCGGCGAGAATGCCATACAATTTGCTGGGGACGACGACTCCTTCCAGGCCGCGCTTGACAGTCACCACGTGCGCGTCAGCCGCTGCGAGCACCGACGCAAGCTTGTCGGCGGGGAAAAAGGGAAGAAAGCGAACATTCGGCGAGTTGGCGGCTGCTGCTTCGAGGCGGGGGCGCAGGGCACCGTCGCCGATGAAGACCAGGCTTACGCCGTCTTCCGCGAGTTCGCGTGCTGCTGCGAGCAGAGTTTCCCACGCGCCGTAAAATCCGAGGTTACCCGCATGCAATAGGACGAAGCGATAATCGGAGCGAATCGTGCGGATCACTTCGGCGTCGCGTTCTGGTGCTGACGAAGATGTGGGGGCGAGTTCCACGCCGTCGCGCACGATGGCTACGCGTTCTGAAGGTACGCCTTTGGAGATGATCCTCGCGCGCATATCCTCGCCGAGCACGATTATGCGAGTCGCGCGGCGCAGCGCCCAGCGGTGGAACACTTCCCAAATGCGCGCAAGCGGACCGGGTTCGACAATCGATCCGCCCAGCGCCATGTCGGGATAAAGATCGCGGATGTTGTATACGAAGGGCTGGAGCTTCAGCATGGCTACGAAACCCCCTACGATGCCTTCGAACGGCGGATCGGTCATGGCGAGTATGAGATCGGAGCGCACGAAAAGCGCGCGAGGAATGCTCAGCGCCACATAGGTCAGGTAGTTGAGGACTCGGCGGGGCATCTGAGTGCGCGGATAATCTGTGGAGCCTACGCGGATGACGGTTATGCCGCGCAGTCGCTCGGATTGCCAGAGGCGCCACGGGCGCTTTTCGGTCGGATCGTACGAGGGCCGGCCGCAAATCAGCGTGACCTCGTGCTTCGCGGCCAGGGGTTCCAGGAAAGCTGCGGCTATTTTGGCCGTCGCGGAAGTATCCGGCGGATAGTAAAGATTCAACACCAGGATTTTCATCGGCTCACGCCGTGGAACCAGCCGCTCATGTTCTTGTGATCAGAAAATCGCCGAGGACCAGCGCGTCCATCTGGGTGCGCAGAAAACAGTCGAGCGCTTCTTCCGGTCGGCAAACGATGGGCTCGTTGTCGTTGAACGAAGTGTTCAGCACCATGGGCACGCCGGTGGCTTGTTCGAAGGTCTTGATGAGCCGCCAGTAGCGAGGATTCACGTCGCGAGAGACGGTTTGCAAGCGACCCGTGCCGTCCACGTGGGTGGGCGCGGGAATCTGCTGGCGCTTATTGGGGCGAACTGCGTACGCCATGGTCATGAAAGGAGAAGGATGCGACTGCTCGAACCATGCGCCGGTGGCGTCCGCCAGAATCGACGGCGCGAAGGGGCGAAAGTTTTCGCGATGCTTGATCCGGCGATTCAAAATTTCTTTCATGTTGGGGCGGCGCGGATCCGCCACAATGCTGCGATTGCCGAGCGCGCGCGGGCCCCATTCGGCCCGGCCCTGGAACCAGCCCAGAATTTTACCGTCCATTACGATCGCAGCGGCGCGCTTGTTCATTACTTCATCGTGGAGTTCCTCGACGGCGTACCCGTTGCCGCCCACGTCACTCTTAACAATCGCCGAGTGTAAGTTCTCACGCGAAAACTCCGGCCCCCAATAGGAGTGTTCCATCACAAACGAGCGCGGCTTCTTCAGTTTCTGATGCCAGACGTAGTAGGCCGCGCCGATCGCGAGACCCGCGTCACCTGCCGCGGGCTGCACGAAAACTTGTTCGAAGGGTGTGCTGTCGAGAATTTTGCCGTTGGCCACGCAATTGAAGGCCACGCCGCCCGCCAGACACACAGCTTTCAGACCCGTGTGTACGGCCAACTTGGTCAGCATGCCGAGATAGACCTCTTCAAACCGCGCCTGTAGCGACGAAGCGAGGTTGTGGTGTCGCTGCTCCAGCGGCGAATCCGGGACTCGCGCGGGGCCTAGCCGCCGCGGCATTTCTTCGGAAAATAGTTTTCCCATGACCGGAGTCTTGCCGGCATCCGCCCAGCTCATTTCCGGTCCAGTGCGATGGTGGGTGAAGTACTCGAGGCCCAGACGGAATCCGTTACTGGTTCCACGCCCATTGAAGCGCACGATGTCGCGGAAGGCGTCGAGGTATTCTGGCTGGCCGTAGGCGGCGAGTCCCATGACTTTGTATTCGTCGCCGAATTTGGGGAAACCGAGATATTGCGTTACCCCAGTGTAGTAGAGGCCTAGCGAGTGCGGGAAAGCGATGGCATCGGCGATATTCATGCGGTTGCCTTCTCCGGCGCCCCACATGGTGCTGGCGAAGTCGCCGAGGCCGTCGGCGGAGAGTAACCCTGCGCGTTCAAACGGAGAAACGAAAAACGCGCTGGCGAGATGAGCCTGGTGATGTTCGATCCGATGGAAGGCTGCTTTCAGTTTCGCAGGGTCGGTTTCAAACGCGGCCGCCAGCGCTTCTCGAATCCCGGCGAATTTGACCAGGACCTTGGCGCGCTCTCGCGTAAAGGAGGGCATCCGCAAAGCGTAAAAGAGTTTTGTTGGGATGCGTGCATAGGGATTCCGCGGGACGGCAACGTGGTCGATTTCGTGCAGCTTCAGGCCCGTGGCCTTCAGGCAATACTGGATCGCGAGGGTGGGAAATCCTGCTGCATACTTCACGCGATTGAAGCGTTCTTCTTCCACGGCCGCGATGAGTTGGCCGTCGCAGACGATGGCGGCCGATGCGTTGCCATGATAGGCGTTGATTCCGAGTATGTTCATTTGGTGATATTTATTTAGTAAAAGTATATCTCATATTATAAAAGTGCGACGCTGTCGATACGTGCTTTCACTGAGATGACGAGGGCGTGGCACCTCTTCGTTGGCTTTGGCCTGGCCACGCCCGGGCACAGCGATGCTGTGCCCTACAGGTGTTGGCGGCACCATTCATTTAGGACGTACAGTGACCATGGGCGCGACCACGACGTCTTTCCCGCTTGAAACGCGGTCCAGATGCTGCGCACACCATCCGCATGCATGTGTGCGGCGAAGGCCGGGGCGGGATCGGCAAAGCTGCGGTCCAGCCGCGCACGCAATGGGCCTCGCAGCCACTCCTCCCACGGTAGAGTAAAGGTGCGCTTCCGTTGGGTGAGAATTTCGGCGGGCATACTATCTGACAGCGCTTCCACGAGCAGGGCCTTGTGCGTTCCTGGCTTTAGTCGCGCGGCGTCCGGAAGCGATCCGATATACTCGACTATCGGCGTATCCAGAAGCGGCACACGCACCTCCAGCGACTGCGCCATGCTCACGGAGTCGGAATCGCGCAAAAGCGTGCTGGCCATGTAGGAGCGCATCTCAAGCCACGACACTGCGCCCATCGGCTCGAGGTTGCGGGCGGTGTCCGCGGCTCGCTCAAGCCAGCCTAGCCATGTCGGCTCCAGGGTCACGCCATCGGCGCTCACGGTGCTTGGGCGAAAGCGAGGTTCCGTCAACCGAGGTAAGTCGCTCACCGGAAAAAGCGCACGGGCGAAGAAGTACGGATGCGGAAGAGCATCTGGTCCCAGCCACGCATCGGTGGCCTTGCGGGCGGCGTCGGAACCGCTATGTCGCGCGAACAAACCGCGCAAGAGCGGCGCGATCGTACGGCGCAACGGTGCCGGCGCGAACCACGAAAGGCGTACCAGGCGCTGGAGCCTTGGCGTATCCGCGAAGGTGCGGTAACCCCCGAAGAGTTCGTCGCCACCGAGACCGGAGAGAGCAACCTTCAATCCCACTTCACGCGCGGCCCAGGAGACGAAATAGGTGTTGATGCCGTCCATGGTTGGCTGATCGAGGGCGGCCAGAGCTTCGTCGAGCCGCGACAACATGGCTTCGCCATCTAGGGGAATCTCGCGGTGCCGCGTCCCGCAGCGTTCGGCCACCACGCGAGCGAGCGGGGCTTCATCGTACGGCGTTCCTGGGAATGACAATGTGAAGCTTAAAATATTTGGCTGCAAACGCGCCGCCAGCGCGGCGATCGCGCCGGAATCCAGGCCGCTCGATAGGAAAAGCCCCACGGGCACGTCCGCAATCAGGTGCGCGCGCACCGCGTCTTGCAGCAAAGGGCGGAGGCGTTGCGCGGCGGTGGAAAATTCCCGTGGCTTGCGCGTGTCACGCGTTGCCGGACTTCGCTGGGGATCCCACCACGGCCTTGCGCGTGGCGTGCGACGGCGCTCTGGCACGTACAAGAGCATGCGGTGACCCGGCGGGAGGGAGAATACGCCTTCCAGCATGGTGACTGGCTCGGACACGCTGCCGAACAGCAGGTAAGAGGTCAGGGCGTCCAGCGAGATGCGTTTCTCGGCCGCTCCGCCCGCAAGCAGCGCGCGCACCTCCGAAGCGAACGCAAAGCCATCGGGCGTTTGCGTGTAGTAAAGCGGCTTGATGCCCAACGGGTCCCTGGCGAGGAATAAAAGCGGGGAGGCAGCATAACGCTTGCGCAGGTCGAGCAGCGCGAAGGCGAACATCCCGCGCAACTCGGTGAGGCAGTCTTCGCCCCACTCTTCCCACGCATGAACCAGAACTTCCGTGTCGGAGTGCGTAAGGAAGCGATGGCCCAACAAGACGAGGCGCTGGCGCTGTTCGCGATAGTTGTAGATTTCGCCGTTGAAGATGACCGCTACGTCTTTGGCTTCATTCCAGGCGGGCTGATGGCCGCCGGGAAGGTCGATGATGCTGAGACGCCGCATTCCGAGCGCGAGGCCAGGCGCGCGAGGATCGTTGAGAAGGAATCCGTCATCGTCCGGGCCGCGATGCTGGAGGGCTTGCGACATTGCGCGCACGCGCACCGCGGCGTCGGAGGTGCGGTTGGCGAACGCGGTCCCGCAAATACCGCACACGCTATTAGATTGTCTCCATTTTCATTGGGGAAACGCACGCGATGTGCAAATGTCTCAGGACGGCGCACGCCGAGGAGTCAGAGAAAGTCAGGTCGACAATTGTCGTAGCTGGAAATTGTTTCGTGCTCTGCGGCGGCCGGAAGCTGGAACGCGATCTGATGAACACCACGTAACCTCGGGGAGGTGATTATGACACGCGGCTCTCGGCATCGACAAGTTTGCGATACAGGGACTCCATTTCTTGTGCAGGCTCCTCCCAGCCGAGGCGTGATGTCACTTGCTTGCATCCCGCGGAGAGTCCGGCGTGCAAGTCGGGTTCTGTTAGTACGCGTTCGAGGGCGCGAGAGAGGGCGTTCACGTTGTGCGGGATAACCATGGCCGCAACCCCTGCCAGTAGCGGCGCGATGCCGCAACCCTCGGTCACCACTGCGGGAGTGCCGGCGGCGGCGGCCTCCGCCGCGGTGTTCCCAAAATTTTCATTTTGCGATGGCAAGACGAAGACGTCAGCGTCACGATAAGCTTCCCATTTGGCTGCGTCAAACAAAGGTCCGCAAAACAGCACGCGCGCCGCTGTTCCGAGCCGCTCCGCCATTTGCGAAAGGCGCGATCTCATGCCGCCTTCATCGGGTCCCGCGAACGCGAGCTGCGTATTGTTACTGGCCAACGGCGCCGGTAGCTTTGCGAAAGCTTCCAGAAGCAAGTCGGGGCTCTTTTTTGCCGATAAACGGCCGAGAAACAAGACCAGCTTTGCGTCCGGCGAGATGCCATGAAGGGCGCGGAATTTGCCCCGTTCGGGAAGGACTGCGGGAACTTCGACGCCATTGCGGCGCAGGAAGATCTTTTCGCGAGGCATGCCGGCGGATGCGAGCTCCTCGACCTCCTGTTCCGATGTGGCGACGAGGCCGCGAGCGCCTCGAAGCATCCTTCCACCGAGCAGGTAATGGTAAATCCCCTTGAGCCAAAAGCTTCTGACGATGGGGAGAAACATTCCGATAGGCTCGACAACGTAGGGGAGTTTGCCGCGGCGACAGCCTTCGGCGACCGTGGGGCCCAGGAAATCGTACAGCCCGAAGATGTGAACGACATCGAAGTTCCGCAGCCGCGCTCGGGCGAAGCGCTTTGCAGCAGGATTCCAGCTTAGGGCGCGGTAACGAAACCATGAAGGCAGATAGACAGCCTGCACGTTATTTTCGTCGCGGCGCCAGCCGAAGGGGGATCGCGTCGTGCCGCTTGGCGCAATTCCAAGCGGTCCATCCGGAAAACGCGACTCCAGGTCCCAATCCGCGGTCAATACCGTTACCTGATGGCCGCGGCGGGCCAGCGCTTCGGATAGCGCGCGAACTTTTACCGGAGGGCCGCCAAATTCGAGGAAGGGGGCATAGGTTTGCGTGACGTTCAGGATTCGCATAGCTCGCGGAGGATTTTTTTTAGCGACTTCGCGAAGGAGCTGAATTTGAAATCGCGATTCACGCGTTCGCGTCCGCGCATGCCCATTTCGCGCGCCAAGTCCGGGTTGGCCAACAGCGTTTCGATCGACGTGGCGAGCTGCGGGACGTCGCCGTGTTGCACCAGGTAGCCCGTGCGGCCGTCTTCGATCACTTCGGGCGCGCCACCGTGGGCCCCGCCAATCACCGGTTTGCCGCGCGCCATCGCTTCGAGATATACGAGGCCAAAACCTTCGCCGCGGCTGGGTAACGCGAAAATTTCGCATGTGGAATAACACGCCCCGAGCTGCGCATAGCTGAGCCCGCTGAAAAAATGCACGTGACGCCGCACTCCGCAGCCTTCCGCGAGCTGCTCCAGCGAAGCTTGATCGTCGCCCTCGCCAATGGCAACGAGCTGTAGATCGGTCCACTCGTGTAGAAGCCGCGGCAGAGTGGAGATGAGCGTGTCCATTCCTTTGTAACGCTCGTTGGCTTGCCATCTGCCGACGGTTAGAATTACGCGGCCCGACGGGAAATTAGCGGGAAGCGCTGACGGCGTGGTTGCCGCTGCGAGGGCTTCAAAATCGGGGTCCAGCGCCCACGGCAAAACGCGGACCCGATTGCGCGGAACCTGTTGCTGAGAGGCGATGTGGTTGCCGGTATCGTGTGTCGGCGTAAGGATCAGGTTGGCGTGGCGCAGCGCGCGGCGGCGCAATGTGGATAGCGGCTCCCACACTTCAATGCCGTGAGCGACCACGATCGATTTCATGCGGGGGGCCGCGATGCGCATGGCTTGCACGACTGGCGCGAGATATGGGTGCGCGGCAACGACGAGTTTCGCGTGTCTCCTCGCGGTACTCATCGCTGTGGCCGTGAAGCGGCCTTTGGCTCGCTCGCTTCCGGTGAAGACGAATTTGCGTCCCGCGACGCTTATGCGGTGCAATTCCGGCGTGTCGTTAAGGCTGAGCAGCCGGCATTCCATGCCGCGGCTTTCGGCGAATTCCGTCATTACCGCTGCCAGATGGCGGCCCACTCGTTGGATGCCGCCGGCGGATTCGAGTTCAGGGAAGAGGCCGATGATCACGCGCAGAGTCTGCCAAGTGCGGAGGCGGAAGGCAAGTTGTGTGTTGGCGGTGAGGATTGTTGACGGGGCTTCGAAGCGTCTCCATCGCGCTTCGCCTTGTTCTTAAGACGCACGTTGCCGTTTGCTGACTGGGACACCGACATGAGTGCCCTGGTGCTATTGGTCAGCCGACTAGGGGCACAAGATCGGAGAGTTTCTCGAGGTAAATATCTGCGGGATGCTGCGTCCGATCGTGGACCCCGAAGCCGTAGGTCACCGCGACCGCGATCAAGTTCGCGTTGCGCGCGGTTTGCACGTCCACCTCGGAATCGCCGATGAGCATGGTCTCGCGTGGCGAGGCGCCGAACTCGCTGAGAATGGTGCTTGCGCCGCGCGGGTCCGGCTTTTTGGTTTCAAAACTGTTGCCGCCGTAGATGGCGCGAAAATGCGGTGCCAGGCCGAGTGCTTCGAGAATGCGCACGCTGATTTTCACCGGCTTGTTCGTCAGCACGGCCATCGGCACTTTCTTGCGGCTGAGTTCGGCAAGCGCGTCCGCGACTTCTGGATACGCGCAAGTGGTGTCCAGCTTGTGTTCCTCGTAATAGGCCAGGAAAAATTGCAGGGCGCGCCGCAGGTCTTCCTCCTTTGCATTGCTGCCCAACGCGCGCGAAACGAGCAACGGAGCACCGTGTCCGATATAGCCCGAAATGGTCTCTTCGTCGAGCCGGGCGCGGCCCATTTCGCCGAGCATGGCGTTGACGGAATGGATCAGGTCGCGTTTTGAGTCGACGAGCGTGCCGTCGAGATCAAAAATAAGGGCGCGTACCGAGTGCAGTTTTGGGGCCGTCATGAAACAAACATTCTAATATGTCCTGATTGTTTCAATGGCCGCAAATCGAACGGGCGGCGACGGGTGTCACGCCCGGTGCCTACATTTCCGCGTGTTTTGCGTTGCCTGGCCTCGCGAATTCCTTTATCGTTAGTGATTCGCTTGCAGCAAGAATACGCGGTGTGTCACTGCACGATGGAAGCTGACGGAGACTTTCGTGAAAAAGAAAATTCGCGCCATCCAGTACGGCGTTGGGCCTATCGGTGCCTCGATCGCGCGATTGATACGCGAAAAACAGGCCATCGAGATTTGCGGGGCGATTGATACCGATCCTGCAAAGGTGGGCCGGGACTTGGGAGAAGTGGTGGGTGCTTCCGATGCGCCCTGGGGCGTGAAGATTTCAGCCGACGCGAAGGAAGTTCTCGACCAGGCGGCAGACGTGGTGATCCACTCGACATCCTCTTCGTTGGCGAAGGTGATGGACCAGTTGCTGGCTTGTCTGGAGGCGGAGTCCTGCATCGTTTCGACTTGCGAGGAACTTGCGTATCCGTACCGCACGCATCCAGAGCTGGCGGCGAAGCTCGATGCGGCGGCCAAGGATTGGGGCGTTGCGCTGGTGGGGACCGGCGTGAATCCTGGCTTCGTGATGGATAAGTTGGTGGTGACGCTGGCGGCGGTGTCGCAGCGGATCGAGCACGCCAAGGCAGTGCGCATCGTGGACGCCTCGAAACGAAGATTGCCATTGCAGAAGAAAATTGGCGCGGGCATGACGGTGGAGGAATTTCGTGCAAAAGTTGCAGAGGGTGTCATCAAGCACGTGGGACTTCCGGAATCCGTGGCTATGGTCGCGGACAGCTTGAATCTGCCGGTGGAAGAGATCACGGAAACGATTGAGCCCGTGGTGGCTAGCGAGCGGGTGCAGACAGAGTTCTTGACGGTGGAAGCGGGGCAAGCCGCGGGAGTACACCAGATCGCGCGGGGCACCGGCGGCGGAAAAGAATTGGTGTACCTCGAATTGCAGATGTACGTGGGCGCCAAAAATCCCGCGGACACAGTCGAGTTGAAAGGCCAGCCGAACATCAGCATGGTGATTCCCGGCGGCTCGCACGGGGATATCGCCACAGCGTCCGTGGTGGTGAACTCGATTCCCGTGATTCTGGATGCACCGGCGGGATTGCGGACCTCTCGCGATTTGCCGATTGGGTTTTTCTCGCCGAACGCGCTGCCCTGAAACTGCGCTTCCCTTCACACGTCTTACTTACTTCGTTTTATAGTCCGTGACCCTTCCTGTTACGTATCACCGCATTGGCTTGACCATTGTAGGGAACTGACCGCGATGTTATCGTCCGCGTAATACTGGCACGGAAAGGAGCCTCTCCGTGGGCATGTGGGTGAACTGGCTACTGGTCATCGGCGGCATCGTGTGCGTGATCGTGGAGCTTGCGTTGGGCGCGATGACCGGGTTCGATCTCGCGCTGATTGGCGGGTCGCTCGCGATTGGCGGCGGCATTGGACTTTTGGTGGGTTCGGAAAAAATCGGACTATTCGCCGCGGGCGGGCTGGCGCTCGTATATTTGGCGGGCTTCCGCAGCTGGCTGAAATCTTCACTGACCGTAAAAAATCATCCCAGCAACGTCGATGCGATCGTAGGAAAGATCTGCGTGGTGACCAAGCGCATCGCGCGACATGAACCCGGCATGGTCAAAGTAGGTGATGAGGTGTGGCGCGCGGAACTTGCGGGTTCCGGCGAAGCGGCGCGCGATCCTGGCGCGGAAGTGAAAGTCGAATCGGTCGAAGGCGTAACACTCAGGGTGAGGTGAGGCAATGGACACCGGCACATTGTTCGTCGCATTTCTTTTTATTTTCGCGGTGTTTGGCCTGGTGGCGCTCGCCAGAGGAGCGCGCACGGTTCGTCAGTATGAGAAAGGGCTAATCACGCGGCTGGGAAAATACCATGGCATGGCGCCTTCGGGACTCACCTTCATCATTCCTTTTCTTGACGACATCGTGCGGGTTGACATGCGCGAGCAAGTCATTACCGTGCCGCCACAAAAATTGATCACCAAGGACAACGTCACGGTGGAAGTGGATGCGGTCGTCTACTACAAGGTAATCGATCCGGTGAAATCTCAATATGAGGTGCAGGATTTCGGCTACGCCTGCACCACGTTGGCGCAAACCAACCTCCGCAACCTCATTGGCGACCGCACCCTGGACGAAACGCTGGTGGCGCGCGACATGATCAATACGAATCTGCGGCAGGTGCTGGACGAAGCTACCAACGGCTGGGGCGTCAAGGTTACGCGCGTGGAGGTGCAGAAGATCGAGCCGCCGCGGGACATTACGGACGCCATGTCGCGGCAGATGAAAGCCGAGCGCGAGAAGCGCGCGGCCGTGTTGGAAGCGGAAGGCATCAAGCAGAGCCAGATTTTGCAGGCCGAGGGAACGAAGCAGTCGGAGATTCTACGGGCTGAGGGTGACGCGCAGGCGCGCATCACCCGGGCGAATGCCGAAGCCGAAGCGATCAAGCTGGTGTCGAACGCGGCGGAAACCTATTTCAAGGAGCGCGCCGAAACCATGCGAAGGCTCGAGGTGTTGAATCACACGCTGGCGCACAATACGAAATATATTGTGCCTGCCAATGCTAGCCTCGTGAACGTGCTGGGCTTGGATGGCGTTGGTCCGGTGAGTATCAAGCCCGCCGATGGGCCAGCGGCACCTCCGTCCGGGCTCTCCGGCCGTTCCATCTGAACCGGTATCTCCTGCAGGCAATCCCGGCACCCCGCGCACTGTGCTAAAATAGGAGTTCCCCAAAGGCCTGAGGGAGTAATCACCGCATGAAATTTGGAGTCGTTGTCTTTCCGGGATCGAATTGCGATCACGACGCCTTTTATGCTATCGCGAGCGTCCTGCACAAACCGGTCGAATTCATCTGGCATCAATCCGAAGACCTTATGAATTGCGACGCCATCGTCCTGCCTGGCGGATTCGCGTACGGCGACTATCTGCGCACGGGAGCCATCGCGCGCTTTTCCCCGGTTATGAAGTCCGTGGAACGATTCGCGAATAGCGGCGGCATTGTTCTGGGCATCTGCAATGGCTTTCAGATTTTGCTCGAAGCAGGGCTGTTGCCTGGTGCGATGATGCGCAATTCTGGCTTGCGTTATATTTGCCGCCACGTGCACCTTCGCGTTGAGGAAGCCGATACTCCGTTCACCAATGCTGCACAAAAGGGCCAAATTCTGAGGATTCCGATCGCGCATAACGATGGCAATTACAACGTGGATGAAGCGACCCTCGCCGAGCTTGAGAGCAATCGCCAAATTATTTTCCGCTACACGACACCGGACGGTTCAGATGATGCGAGCGGAAATCCCAACGGCTCGATGGCGAGCATCGCGGGTATTTGCAACCGCGAACGCAATGTGGCCGGCTTGATGCCCCACCCAGAGCGCGCGGTCGAATCCGCGTTGGACTCCGCGGATGGCCTCGTGATTTTCCAGTCGATGATCGAAGCTCTGGTCGGCGCGGCAAAGGCCACAGCGTGATTTCTGGCACGGCCCGCCTCTTTCGATTTCGATTTCTGACCGGAGCAATGAATAAGCGTTAATGGCTACCGCACCCACCGAAATTAAAGTCACGCCGGAAATCGCCGCGGAACACGGCCTGACATCCGAAGAATACGTTCGCGTCAGAAAGATCCTGGGCCGCGACCCCAACATCACCGAGCTCGGAATATTTAGCGTGATGTGGAGCGAGCATTGCTCGTACAAATCCAGCAAGGTCCATCTGAAGCGCCTGCCGACGCGCGGAAAGCTCGTCGTGCAAGGCCCGGGCGAGAATGCCGGAGTGGTGGACATCGGCGACGGTCTGGTCGCGGCCTTCAAGATCGAATCGCACAATCACCCCAGTTATGTTGAACCCTTCCAGGGCGCGACGACCGGCGTTGGGGGCATCTTGCGCGACATCTTCACCATGGGGGCGCGGCCGATTGCGGTGCTCGACTCGCTGCGTTTTGGCGAAATCGTCGCGAGCAGGACTACGAGTGAGGAAGAAGCCGCGAGGAATCGCCGCATTCTTGACGGCGTCATCCGTGGCGTTGCGAACTATGGCAACTGCTTTGGCGTTCCTACTGTCGGCGGTGAAGTTGGCTTCGAGCCTTGCTACTCGCAGAACCCCCTGGTGAACGCTCTGGCGCTCGGCATTGCGCGCAAAGAAGAAATCTTCCTCGCCAAGGCCAAGGGCATCGGTAATCCGGTAATTTACGTGGGCGCGAAGACGGGGCGCGACGGAATTCACGGCGCATCACTGCTCGCCTCCGCTGAATTCACTGAAGAATCCCAGCAAAAACGCCCCAACGTGCAAGTCGGCGATCCCTTCATGGAAAAATTACTGCTCGAAGCCTGCATCGAGGCGATGCACACAGGCGCGGTGGTCGCGATTCAGGATATGGGCGCTGCCGGGTTGACATGCTCGACCATGGAAATGGCGTCGCGTGGCGGCACCGGCATCGAAATCGATCTCGCAAAAGTTCCCCAGCGCGAGTCCGGCATGACGCCGTACGAAATCATGCTTAGCGAATCGCAAGAGCGCATGCTGTTGGTCGCGGAGAAGGGGCGCGAGCGCGAAGTCCTGGACGTTTTCAAGAAGTGGGGACTCGATGCCGTCGTGGTCGGATCGGTCACCGAGGGTGGCATCGCGAAGGTGTTGCATCACGGCCAGGTCGCGGCCGAAATTCCGGCGCACCCGCTTGCCGAAGAAGGACCAATCTACCAACGTCCGATTTCGCAGCCACCCCTGCGCAGGGAAACGCCTTCGGACTGGTTTGTTTTTAAGGCGGGCACAACGAACTTCACCGAAAACTTCAAGAAGTTGCTGGCGTCGCCGGCGATCTCCTCGAAGCGCTGGATCACCGAGCAATACGACACGATGGTGCGGACGAATACGCTGGCGGGACCCGGCGCGAGTGACGCCGCCGTAATTCGCATCAAAGATCCGCAAACGGGAGAGGTAAAGCGGGCGCTGGCACTTTCCACCGACGGCAACGGCCGTTGGTGCCACCTGAATCCTCGTCTGGGCGCGATGCACGCAGTAGCGGAAGCCGCGCGCAACGTGGCGGCGAGCGGCGCGCGTCCAATCGCCGCGACGAATTGCTTGAATTTCGGCAGCCCGGAAAAACCAGAAGTGATGTGGCAATTCAGCGAAGCGATCGACGGTTTGAAGGTAGCGTGCGAAGAACTCGGAACGCCCATTACCGGCGGCAACGTCAGCTTCTACAATGAAACACTTGGAAAATCGATCTATCCGACGCCCGTGATCGGAATGCTTGGCATCATCGACGACGCATCGCACGCACTGAAACTTGGGTTTCGCGAAAAGGGGGACCTGATTGTGCTTTTGGACGGCGCCGGATCCGCAGCCGCGACGCCTTCACCCGCAAATCTGGCGCAAGAATTTTCTTCGTCCGAGTATTCCAAGACGATCGCGCAGATCGTGGCCGGCGAACCTCCGCAAATCGACCTCGCAGCCGAGAAGCGCCTGCAACAAATGCTTCTGGCGTTGGCCAGCGAAAGCCTGGTGCAATCCGTGCACGACATCAGCGATGGGGGCATAGCGGTCACCCTGGCAGAGTGTTGCTTTGCGGCTCCTGGGCTCAGCGCAAGCGTCAGTCTGGAAGGAGCCGAGCCTCCCGGAGAGCATGCGCTCTTCAATGAGCGCGGCGCCCGCGCGGTCGTGTCGGTTAAGTCGTCTCTACTTGCTCGCGTTCTCGATAGTGCGAGACAATATGGTGTGGCGGCGCACCAAATCGGCCAGGTCACCCGTGACAAGAGATTTCGCATCCAATATAAAGGGAGCGCGGCGATCGACAGCCCACTCGACGTTCTGCGCGACGTCTGGGCCCATTCTCTCGAACGCGCTTTGAATACCCGCTAATCGCTTGCAGCGACAGGGGATACTCTTTTCGAATTCGCGGCAAGGTTTGTAACGCGACCGCATCTATGACGCAAAAGCTCGCTTTCGCTGACGACCACTTCCACGACGAATGTGGTGTCTTCGGCGTCTTCGGTCACGAAGAAGCGTCAAAACTCGCCTATCTCGGCCTTTACGCGCTGCAGCACCGCGGGCAGGAATCCGCCGGAATTGTCTCCAGCGATGGCGGCGATCTGCACCTTCACCGCGCCATGGGCGAAGTGGAAGAAATTTTCACGCCCAGCGTGCTGAACACTCTTCCGGGAGACTCGGCGATCGGTCACACGCGTTATTCGACCGCAGGCGACAAGGCATTGCTCAACGCCCAGCCTATTTTGATCGATTGCAATAAGGGCAAGGTCGCGCTCGGCCACAACGGCAACCTTACGAATGCCGCGGAGTGGCGGCGCAAGCTCGAGCATCGCGGGTCGATCTTCCAGACCAACAGCGACACCGAAGTCATCGTCCACCTGCTCGCGCGGTCGCCAGCCCGCAATCTGTCCGGCGCCATCGGCGACGCGCTCAATCAGGTGGAGGGCGCTTATTCGTTGCTGGTTCTCACGCCCGACGAACTTTATGCGGTGCGCGATCCCCGCGGATTCCGTCCGCTGAACCTCGGCAGGCTAGGCGACGCCTGGCTAGCCGCGTCCGAAACGTGCGCGTTCGATCTGCTCAACGCGCAGTACGTTCGCGAAGTGGAGCCGGGCGAAATGGTGCGCATCTCGCGCTCGGGTATTGAGTCCATACGGTTCGCACCGGAAAAGCCGCTACAGCAATGCATTTTCGAGCATGTTTATTTTTCACGGCCCGACAGCATCATCTTCGGCCGCTCGGTCAACGAAAGCCGCGAGGCTCTGGGCCGCTTGCTCGCGCAGGAACATCCAGTGGAAGCGGATATTGTCGTCCCGGTGCCCGACTCCGGAGTGCCGGCGGCGGTCGGCTACTCGCTCGAGTCCGGCATTCCGTTCCGCATGGGGCTGATTCGCAACCACTACATCGGCCGAACGTTCATTGAGCCTTCGCAAGCGATTCGCAATTTCGGCGTCAAGCTCAAGCTCAATCCCATTCGCGGTCTGATTGAGGGCAAGCGCGTCATTCTCGTCGACGACTCCCTCGTCCGTGGCACCACCAGCCGCAAGATCGTGCGCATGGTGCAGGAAGCTGGCGCGAAAGAAGTGCACGTGCGCATCAGTTGCCCGCCGACGATTTCGCCGTGCTATTACGGCGTGGATACGCCTACGCGCGAAGAGCTGATCGCGTCGTCGAATTCCCCCGAAGAGATTCGCAAATTTCTCGGCGCCGATTCCCTCGGCTATATCTCCCTTGCCAGTTTGAGAAAAGCGGTGAACGATACCAAGGGCAGCTACTGCACCTCTTGCTACACTGGGGTGTACCCCACGGATTTAGTGCAACTCGAAGTGGGTAAAGGCAACTCCAACGATGTGTTCCGCGATGCGACAAACGGCAGTCGAATAGAAGACCCGGCGGCCGAGCGCCCGGTGGCGGTGGAACGTGAAAGCTGACGCTACGAAAAACGATAAAGAGAAGAACGAAAAGGAAGCAAAGCTCCCCGTCGGCCAACGCGTCGAACGCGAAATCATCGCGTGGTTCTGGGTGGCGTTGGCGTTCATGCTGATCAATGGCACGATCGGCCAGGCCCGCGTCATTCCGTCCGGCTCCATGGAAAACACTTTGTTGATCGGCGATCACCTGATCATGAGCCGCATCGGTTACGACGCCGGCGTTCCCTTTACCAACTGGCATGTGCCGCTATGGCGCAGTCCGCACCGCCAGCAGGTGATTATTTTCAAGCCGCCCTTCGCTCCCGATACACCTGACTATGTAAAGCGCACCATTGGCTTGCCGGGCGATATCGTGGACCTGCGCGGCGGTTCTGTTTACATCAACGGCCAAAAACTGAACGAGAACTACACCATCGGCCCTAGCGAACCTGCGCCGCCGGGGAGCGCGCCGCCGGGCTACACCGACATCAAGTTTCCGTACAAGGTTCCGGACAATTGTTATTTCGCGATGGGCGACAATCGGACCAATTCGTACGATAGCCGCTTCTGGGGCTGCGTCCCGCGCAACGACATCATCGGTACGCCGGTCATGATTTATATGTCGCTCGACGTCCCGCCGGATGCCTGGGAGCCCGGCCAGATTCGTGAGCGCTTTTTAGCGTACGCGAGCGCCATACTGCATCCTGGCGTGGTGCGCTGGCGGCGATTGTTTCATACATTTTAAGTTCTAAAAGCGGATCGCGGCGAGCGATGCTATGAATCGCAGACAAGTCAAAGACGCGGCGGACTGATCCTGTGGCGGTGAATGTGATAATTGACCCAAACAAGAACGAAGACAACAACGAGAAACAGACATTGCTCCCGGTGGGCCAGCGCATTCAGCGCGAAATCGTCGCGTGGTTCTGGGTAGCCCTGGTGTTCGTGCTGATCAATGGCACGATCGGCCAAGCCCGTGTCATTCCGTCAGGCTCCATGGAAAACACCATGCTGGTTGGCGATCACCTGATCATGAGCCGCATCGGCTACGATGTCGGCGTGCCTTTCACGAACTGGCACGTGCCGCTGTGGCGCAACCCTCATCGCCAGCAAGTGATTATCTTCAAGCCGCCATTCGCACCCAACACCACCGACTTGATCAAGCGCGCCATCGGCTTGCCCGGCGACACGATCGACATGCGCGGCGGCGAGGTCTACGTCAATGGGGCGAAACTTCACGAATCGTATGCTGTGGGGCCCAGCGAACCTGCGCCTCCGGGAAGCGCGCCCCCCGGCCACGCGGACATCAAATTCCCGTATCGCGTGCCGGACAATTGTTATTTCGCGATGGGCGACAACCGCACCAATTCGTACGACAGCCGCTTCTGGGGCTGCGTTCCGCGCAACGACATTATCGGCACGCCGGTCATGATTTACATGTCGCTGGACGTCGCGCCGGATGCCTGGGAACCTGGCCAGATTCGCGAGCGTTTTCTCGCCTACGCGAACGCCGCTCTGCATCCTGGCCTCGTGCGTTGGGAGCGCTTGTTTCACACGTTTTAGTTCTTTAAAAGTTAGTCGCAATCAGAGTAAAGTGCCGCACCCACTCGCGGCAATCAGTTATCCTCCAGTAGAGACCGGCCGAAACGACATGCGCGCGGCCCAGAAACGGACATCGAACCTTCCTCCATGAAATATGCCGATGCAGGAGTGGACATCGCCACCGCCGACGCTGTCAAGCAGCGCATTCGGCATCACGCAAGCCGCACCTTCACCCCGGGAGTCCTTGGCGGTATCGGTGGATTCGGAGCGCTCTTCGCCCTGGATAAAAAGAAATGGAAAGAGCTGGTGCTGGTTTCCAGCGCGGATGGTGTCGGCACCAAACTGAAAGTGGCGATGGCGACTGGGGTGCATTCCACGGTCGGCGGCGATCTCGTCAATCACTGCGTCAACGATATCCTCGTGCAAGGCGCTGAACCCCTGTTTTTTCTCGACTATCTCGCGATGGGCAAGCTCGATCCCAATGTCGTCGAGCAGCTCGTCGAGGGCATGAGCCGTGCGTGCCGAAAAGCAGGCTGCGCCCTCATCGGCGGTGAGACTGCCGAGATGCCGGGGTTTTATCCTGCCGGCGAATATGATCTGGCAGGTTTTATCGTTGGCGCTGTCGAACGCAAAAATCTTCTCACTGGAAAGAACGTCAAGCCGGGGGACGTGCTCGTTGCTCTGCCTTCCTCCGGCCTGCACACCAATGGCTATTCGCTCGCTCGTAAGCTGGTTTTCGATGTTGCGAAACTGAAGCCGGATACCTATGTCGCGGAAGTCGGCAACAAAATTGGCGCCGAGCTTCTCAAGCCGCACCTGTGTTATGCGCCGGCGCTGAAAAATATTCTGGCTCGTGGTTGGGTCTCGGCCCTGGCGCACATCACAGGCGGCGGCATTCCCGGCAACCTGCCACGGGTGCTGCCTTCCGGAGTTCAAGCTCAGATCGATCTGGGCGCCTGGACTGTTCCACCCATTTTCAAATATCTCGCCAAGATTGGGAAAATCGAAACCGACGAACTGCTGCAATCATTCAATCTCGGCGTTGGCATGATCGTCATCGTCCCGCAAGGCCGCGTCCAATCCGTCGAAGCCGACCTCAAGCGCCGCCGCGAGAAATTCTTCCGCATCGGCCGCATAGAGCGCGGCGACTCCGGCAAAGCCCGCGTAACGTACACCGGCTCCCTGCATCTGTAACTCCAGCTCAGTTCTTATTCCGCTCACCACTCCAAATCCGCGGCGTCTAATGCCAGCAGGAATCCCTTCCCGGCTCCAATCAAAGGAGGTAACTCATGCCATCTGCAAATAGCGACCTGCAAGCCCTATCCGCACGCCTCGACAAACTGGAAACTCAAGCGCGCCGCTGGAAACTAGCCGCCATGGTGTTCGCACTTTCAAGCACCTCCCTAGTATTGATAGCAGCCAAGCCCGCCGACCACATCGACCCGTCGGTAATACACGCCCGCTCTATAGAAGCGCAAGACTTCGTCCTGAAGGATGAAGACGGCCAAATCCGCGCGAGGCTAGCCGTGAATCCGGCGAACAAGAAAGAGGTAAACGGTAACCGGCTGTTGATGATGAATCCGGCCTTCGGCCCGGCTCTTCAATTCTACAACGCCAACGGCGAAGCGATTTGGACCGCGCCCCAATCACCCACCATGATGCCCGCGAAGTAGTGCCGATCACTATACGTGTAGCGGCCTCTCTCGCACTGAGCCACGAGACAAAGAGTGGTTTAGACACAGATTGGTCGACTCGCAATCCTCGGTGCGGAATCGCAAAGTTCGATTACGGTTGGGTGTAGCGCCACTCTCAAGCTTCCGCATATTCTGGATTCTTCGCGGGAGCTCGCCGCGGCAATTCCTTCGCCACCCTGCGCAGCCACTGCAACTCCGTTTTGATCTGCTCGCTCATCAAGGTCACCATCCAAACCGCTTCATGATACGGATGGCCGACTTCCTTCAGAATCGAATCCAGCGTCTCCTTCTCCCGCGCCAATTCGCTCTCCAAGAATTTCTTTCTCCGCGCAATCTGCTTCTGAAACACGCCGGCTCGCGCCTGCCAGGACAACGCCACCCAGGTGAGAAACGCCGGCCGGTCCCGCTGCGTCGTCCAATCTTCCCGTTCCAAGGCATTGCTCAACGCGTGTCTTCCCTTCGCGGTTGTCTCGAAGACGCGCCGCTCCGGACCAGCCGCGGGTTCGTCGCTCTCCCCCGCGCGAATCATCCCCGCCGCAGCTAGCTTCTCCAGCGAGTAGTAAACCTGCGGGCGCGAAATCCCGGCCCAGTCCCGCACGTCTCGCCGCTCCAGCTCCAGATTCACTTGATACCCATGCATTCCCCGCTCCGCCAGCAAACTCAAAATCACCAGATCGGGCGTGGTCAACTCCGCTCGTTTTCGGTGGCGCATTCCGCGGTTGCCCTTCACTCGGCCTTCTTACCCTTTCGCACCTTGGTCCACCACCACCATTGGCATTTTTGCGCCGGCAGCCGCGGGTCACGCGCCTGAGCGACCGCGGCGCGAAACGTATCAAGAACACAAATATCCTGATGCTGCTTTGCTCGCCGGCCTAACTCGCGATACAAACGTTCCGGATTCCGCCTCGCCAACTCCGCCACGCTGCGCACACCGAGCAACTCGAAATCCCGCAACATCGCCGGACCCACCGAGATTAAATCCTGAAGTTGCCGCGTCTCGCTTGGCATAACAACCTCCTTGACGTTAATTTGCGGATTGGCTAGACTTAGCTAGTCTAAACAAGACTACTGGCGAAATGCAAGGAGCAAATTCATGAGGGATTCGCGCCTTTTCCCTGTTCGCCTTGCTCTTCGCTTCGGCTGCCAATCCAAAGGAGGAAAATAAAACCATGAACGTAAAACGAATCACCCCAGTCCTCTTCGTCAAGGAAATCGAACCCATCCTTGCGTTCTGGGTGGACGCTCTAGGCTTTACCAAGACGATCGACGTGCCTCACGGAGACAAGCTGGGCTTCATCGCGCTGCAAAAAGGAAGCACCGAAGTGATGTACCAGAGCTACGCGAGCCTCGGTGAAGACATGCCGCTGATCGCGGAGGCCGCGAGAAAAGGGCCAACGTTTCTCTACGTCGAAGTCGACAACCTAGACGCGGTCCTGACCGCCCTGAAAAATTCCAAAATCGTGCAACCTGAACGCACCGCCTTCTACGGCATGCGCGAAGTCGGCTACCAGGATCCCGCCGGCCACTTCATCACCTTCGCCCAACCCGTCGCCGCGGGGCAAAACCACTGAGAGTTTTCGTTGGGCGACTTGCGAATAGAGCCGATGGGATCCTGCTGAGGGCAAAGGGTCGCGCGACACTCATCAAAAAACCGTTGTAGAATCAACGAATGATCAGAAATCGTTCAGTCCCTACGGATACGGTGCTTCCGCACGTGGCGTATCAGAATCTGCCGGACGCGATGGAGTGGCTGACGAAAACCTTTGGCTTCGTCGAGCACTATCAATACGGCGAGCCCAACGGGGCGATCAGCGGCGCGCAGATGCATCTTGGGAATGCGTGGATCATGGTCAAGGCCGCGAAGCCGAACACTTCGAGTCCAGCGCAACTCGGCTACGGAACGCAAAGCCTCACCATATTTCTCGAAGATGTCGATGCGCACTACCGCAAGGTAAAATCAACGGGCGCGCGCATCGTCGAGCAACTCCACGAGACCGAGTATGGTGAACTTCAGTACGCGGTCCTCGATCTCGACGGCCACCACTGGCTTTTCTCTCAGCACGCCAGAGACTTGAGCCCAGATTCGTGGGGCGCCAAGGTTGCAGGCAAGAAATAAGAGAAACAAAGAAATAAAGAAATAGAGAAATAAAGATATCAAGAAGTAAGGAGTCGGGGACCGTGGCCCGCGCGTACGCCTTTTCTCCCTACTTCATTTCCTCGTTGTGCCGGGAATTGGGCGGTGCTCCATTTCCGTTGGCACTGCAATCGAACGCGCACCGTTCTTGCCGACGGAACGCACAGCGAAGAAATGATTGTCCGTGGAAACACCCTTCAACACCGTTTCGCCCGCGGATTCCGCAAATGTGTAAACGCTCCACCTCGTTTCCGTCGTCTCCCGCCACAGGATCTCGAATCCCGCGCGTTCGGGATCTTCTTCAGCTGACCAGGAAACCTTAGCGTCCGGGGTGACCGCGCCGGTCAGCCGCGCGTTAACCGGTGGCGCCGGAGCTAATGCCAACTGCCGCAGCGCTTCCGCGTTATCGCGCGCAACATTTCCCAAAAATGCGGCGTTCAAATATTTCGCGAAGTCGCCATACTGCACGCCGCCCTCAGTCCGCGGCGTCTGGTGCTGGTGATGGTAGTCTTCCAGTGGCTCGGTGAATCGCACCGCAGGCAGCCCCGCCTTGTAAAACGGATAGTGATCGCCGCCCCGCCCGTACCGGTCCACGCGAAAAACAATGCGGATCGCCGCACGGCCATCGATTTCCTCCACCGCCCGCGCCAATTCCCGCGACGGTGAATCGCAATCATCGATTTCGCCGTTCCCGGAAAACACGCGCACGCGATGCGGCCCTCCCGGCGCGGGGTCATCCCCGACGATGTCATCATCCAGCATCCCGCCAACGGTGTAGCCCTTCTCCTTCAACCAATCGACCAGGTGCGTGCTTCCCAGCAGCCCTTGCTCTTCGCCGGAGACCGCTGCAAACAACAGTGTCGCGCGATAGCCGCCCTTTCCATTCGCCGTCGCTTTGCTCAACAACCGCGCCGACTCCACGCTCACCGCTACACCCGATCCATCATCATCCGCGCCGGGCGCGTCCGCCTTCGTATCCTGGTCGTCGGATGGCCGTGAATCGAAGTGCCCCGAAACGATAAAAACCGTTTTGGAGAGTTTCTCGTCCGTCCCAGGCAAAATCGCATAAACATTTTCCATCGGTATCGGCTTGTTCGAGGTGCGCGCGGACGTCGCTTCAAATTTATCGACGATGACCTGCAACTTCCCGCCCGAGGCCTTCGCGATCTCGTTGAATCGCGCCATGACGTGGTCACGGCCGCAGCCTGGGCCGCGATTCGCATCGTTCCAGGAAGCGATCGACAGGCGCGTACCGCAAGCAACCAGCTGATCGATCAACGCGCGCATAGACTTTTCGTCGATGGCCGCGCGGGCCACGGTGCCAGTAGGCCGCGGCAAAATCTTTGGCTTCGCAACTTTTTCTTGCGGCTCGGCGGGATCGCGACCTGCTGTGTTTTGTGCAAAAGCTGGCATGCACGCGGCGCTTAGCAAGAGCAGCGTACCCGGTAAAAACCGGCACAAGGCAACGCCAAGCACCGCCGCCGTTCGATGATTTTTCATGTGATTGAGCTCCAAGAGAGACTGGTCCGCAAAACAACGCGCCATTCTAACGCAAGTGTCACGCTGTCGTTGCGGCGGATTCGGGGTCCTTCTCCAGGGCGGAGCGATCCCAGTTGGCCAGGATTGCCGCGGCCCCATAGGTGGATTGGCAAAAATCGAGAAGGGCGTAGGTCGGAGATGCGGCGTGGCGGACGGCTTCGTAGGGCAACAGGAATTCGCCCAGATCCTTCCGGTACGAGGCAGCGTCGGGTCGCGGACGATATTCCTTGAAACCATCAGGCTCCGGGCTGGCATAAGAATAAAACGCGGGCTCCCTGACATCGCCGCTGCCAGGCCAGAACCCCACGCTGCTCACCTCGTGCGAGTACGCCTCCTTCGTGATGCGGTCAGCGCCAGGACGCTCCGGCGCGCGACGCCCGGAAAATCGAGTAACCGCCAGATCGAGGCTGCCCCAGAAAAAGTGTACCGGGCTGCTTTTGCCGATGAACCGCGAGCGGAAATCCTGCAGTACCGCGTCAGTAGACGCCAGAATGCGCCAGAATTTACGCACCGCCTCTGGATCGTAGGATTTGTGAACCTGGTCTTGGTCGAACGGAATAGGATTCGGGATTTCGACGGGCATCTTCCAGATACTCACTCGGATACCTTCGGCCTGGAGCATGCTCATAAATTCTTTGTAGAAATCGGCGACACTTCGCGGCGCAAGCGTAAGCTTTTTCACCGAACCGTCGTCTTTCTTAAGGACCAGCTGATGATCGACAAAATCGAACTCCAACTCAAAGACTATTCGTTCATACGACATGGAGGACGTCGTTAGGCCGCGCGCGCTGATATACAGCGGCACGTTCCACCAATGGTTGACCAAAGGCGTGAGCGCAAGTCGCACCTTCCCGACGATCTGCGTCCACATGTGCAGCGTCGCGCGCGTGTCCTCCCAGGATTCGAGCTGCAGAGACGGCCAGCATTCGGGCACGTCACTCAAACGTTGCGAGCGGTCATCCATACTTCTGGTCATGCTGCCTCCTGGCATCATCTTTCGCCACAGACCATATATACGCCTGGGGCCAAGCCTGTGCCAGCGCGAGAGTGTGCGTTTCGGCCTTTTGAACAGATATGCTAACGTTTTGAGTTTATGAAAAAGCGCATAGGCGTGCTGTTGAGCGGCCGCGGCTCGAACTTTGTGGCATTGGCGGATAGCATAACGGCCGGACGGATCCCCAACGCCGAAATCGCGATCGTCGTCAGCAATCGTGAAGGCGCTCCCGGGATCGACAAGGCCAAGGAGCGCGGAATCCCGACGAAGGTCATTCCCTCGAAAGGATTGGAACGTGAGGCGTACGACCGCCAGGTTGTGGCGGTCTTGAATGAGCATAAGACCGACCTGATCTGCTTGGCCGGATACATGCGGCTGCTGTCGCCGTACTTTGTAGCGTCGTTTCCGAATCGCATCCTGAACATTCATCCGTCGCTACTCCCTTCTTTTCCAGGATTGGAATCGCAGCGCCAGGCTCTGGAGTATGGTGTCAAATTCGCTGGATGCACGGTGCATTTCGTGGATGAAAATTTGGATGCAGGGCCGATCGTTCTGCAAGCCGCCATCCCAGTACGCGACGACGATACCGAGGCGACCCTGTCCGAGCGCATTTTGGCAGAAGAGCACCGCATCTATTCCGAAGCCGTAAAGATTGTGCTTGATGGAAAATATAAGATTGCGGGACGCCGCGTAGTGCGCACGTAAAGAGCGACAGGCGTGAATTCGGAGACCATGAGCGAAACCAAATTCAAATCGGTGGATGAACAACTGGCCTACCTGAAAAAGGGCACGGCGGAAATTATTCGTGAGGAGGAGCTCAAGGCGAAGCTCGCCAAGTCGCTGAAAACCGGCAAGCCCCTCCGCGCCAAGCTCGGCGTCGACCCTACCGCCCCCGATATTCACCTCGGTCATACCGTGGTGATCCGCAAGCTGAAGCATTTTCAGGATATGGGGCATACCGCGGTCTTCCTGATCGGGGATTTTACTGCGCTGGTCGGCGATCCAACCGGTCAATCCGAAACGCGGCCACCGCTGTCGCGCGAACAGGTGGCGGCCAACGCGAAAACATATCTCGATCAAGTCTTCAAAATCCTCGACCCCAGCAAGACCGAAGTCCGCTACAACAGTGAATGGCTCGACAAGCTGACCAGCTATGACATCGTGCGGCTCTGCGCGAAGTATCGCGTGGCCCGCATGCTGGAACGCGAGGATTTTCACAAGCGCTTGAAGGAAGAACAGCCCATCTCCATGCACGAGCTGCTCTATCCACTGCTTGTGGCATACGACTCTTGGATACTCAAAGCTGATGTCGAGCTCGGCGCGACAGAACAGAAATTTAACTTGCTCATGGGCCGAGAAATCCAACTCGCCTACGGCCGAGAGGAAGCCGTCAAGTACCAGTTGGAACATCCCGAAATTAAGGTTGAATACGAGCCGGAGATTCAAGTGTGCATGACGATGCCTATTCTGGTGGGGCTGGATGGACAGAGGAAAATGTCCAAGAGCCTTGGCAACTACGTTGGGATCACCGAATCGCCGGATGAAATCTTTGGGAAGATGATGTCGATTCCTGACGACTTGATGTGGTCTTACTGGGAACTAGTGACGGACCGCACGCCCGGCGAAATTGAAGCTCTAACGAAAGAGGTTGCCGCCGGAGCGCTGCATCCGATGGATGCAAAGATGCGTTTAGCGCAGGAGATTATCACTGGATTCCACGGCGAGGATGCCGCGCGTAAAGCGGCCAACAATTTCCAACGTATTTTCCGGGACAGGCAGGCGCCGGAGGAAGCTCCAACCAAAAGAGTGCCTTTGGGTCCAGCGAAGAAGCTCACCGCGCTGCTCGTTGAGCTACAGCTCGCACCGTCCAAAAGCGAGGCAATACGCCTAATCGAACAAGGCGGCGTGGAAATTGATGGAGCGCG
>Ga0185299_10001968_pt1 | contig 34530 bp, 36 predicted proteins | sample PaiPotPPA55metaG_FD_128002 | JGI IMG/M metagenome (GOLD analysis project Ga0185299, IMG submission 128002) | Iron sulfur acid spring bacterial and archeal communities from Banff, Canada, to study Microbial Dark Matter (Phase II) - Paint Pots PPA... ...
CTCGCGAGCGGCTCCGCATGACTCAGGGCCGATGTGGGTCGCTACTTCACATTCGTATGACTCTTTCATTCACTACACCTCGCCGGTTTAACCGGCGCACCAGGAGAAACCTCATGAGTAAGCTGCAAGGAAAAGTAGCAGTCATCACCGGGGGCAATAGCGGAATCGGTCTTGCTACGGCACAACGCTTCGTTGCGGAGGGCGCGTACGTCTTTATCACGGGCCGCCGTCAGGGCGAACTCGACGCGGCAGTGAAGCAGATCGGTAAGAGTATTACTGCAGTGCAGGGCGACGTCTCAAATCTTGCGGATCTCGATCGTTTGTACGCCACTGTGAAACAGCAGAAGGGGCACATCGACATTCTATTCGCCAACGCCGGCACCGGACAATTCGCCCCGCTCGCCGCAATCACCGAAGAGCACTTCGACAAAACTTTCAACGCGAACGTCAAGGGTCTTCTATTCACCGTGCAAAAGGCGCTTCCGCTCCTTAAGGATGGAAGCTCCGTCATTCTGAATGCGTCGATCGTTGCCAGTACTGGAGCGCCCGCGATGAGTGTCTATAGCGCGTCCAAAGCCGCCGTGCGTTCTTTCGCGCGTACCTTCACCACGGATCTTAAAGACCGCAAAATCCGCGTGAACGCTGTTAGTCCTGGCGTAATTCCCTCACCGGGCTATCGCAATTCGCTAGGGATGACGGAAGAACAAGTCAAACAGTACGCAGACAGTACCGTGGGCAATATACCCCTCGGTCGCACCGGAACCTTGGACGAAATTGCCAAAGTGGTGTCGTTTCTCGCTTCTGACGAAAGTAGCTATATCACCGGCATCGAACTGGTCGTCGATGGCGGCATGACCCAGATCTGACCAGCTTGACCACTGGCGCCTCGACGCAATTTCCGGGGCACACGACGCTTCATGACGGGTTGTTTCCGGGCTCCGTCCGGTTGGCCGGCTAGCCGGAAACTTCCAGAAACGGGCTTCGGGGAGATCTCCCTCGAAGTGGACTTCTGGCCCGGAATAACTGTCGCGGTAGGGACGACCATCACTGATCGCCCCCCGGCACAGATCCGTACGAGCCCGTATACGCATACGGCTCTTACGAAGAATGGCTGGCGTAGCAGCGTGCATCGGGATAGGGGTGCAGAACGCGGGGTGGAGGAATCCACCGATTTAAGACTGGGGTAAGTTGTGACGCAATGCGGACTTCAGGGGACCAATCGTTCGATCAGAGACTGCGAAGAGCCGTCATAAAGCTCTCGATCTTGCGGGTCGATGAGGTTTTGCCGGATTTAAGGTTGCGCTCGATGCATAATCCGGAGAAGAAGGACAGCACCATCTCCGCAATTGCAGAAGCAGCCATCTTGGGCTTTTCCACCTCGATGTTCATCGCCAAGAGGCGCTGCAATAGCGCCCGACTTTCCGTAACGACCCGATAAGCCTCATCCGGAAGGATCGCGAACTCCCGCATAGAGTTGATGGAAAAGCAACCCTGCTGTTCACCCTTGTTGAAAGGACCGTTCTTGAGAAATGACTCGACGTTCTTCCAGCCAAGAGGCTCCTTGGTGAGAAGCCCCCTCTTCTCCTGGCTCTCAATATAGTGCCGAAGGCATTCCACAAAAAGATCTTCCTTGTCTCGGAACTCCGTGTAGAGCCCTGACTTGTTCACGCCTGTGGCTCGCTCCAGTTCTTGGAGGCTCGTATCCGAAAATCCATGCTTCCAGAAGATAGGCATCGCCCTCGCCAGCACTTCCTCTCGACTAAAGTTCTTTGGGCGTCCCATGAAAGTATTATCCGATAAAGAACTAAATAGTTCAATATTGTCTGCATCCTCGCCACACCTTTTACCATCATATCGAACTGAATGGTTCACAACGCTGGCAGGCTCCAGTCGCTTGAATCGGCGGAGCATTGAATCGTTCACAGAAAACCAAAGGAGATTTCATGATGGTAATGAGTCGAGAAGCAATTTTTCGCGACCTTGGCCACCCGAAGCTCAGACACGCGCGCGAGTCTTCTGAGCCGCTTCTTACTCCATACCGGATGGGAGATATCGATCTTCCGAATCGCGTAATCATGGCCCCTCTCACTCGGATGCGGGCCAATCCCGACGATCACGTCCCTACAATTCTGCAGGCAGAGTATTATGCCCAACGCGCTTCGGCGGGACTGATTGTCGCCGAGGCCACAGCGATCAGCCCCGAAGGTTTTGGTTGGGCGGATACGCCGGGCCTGTGGAGTGAGGAACAGGTTCGCGGATGGGGGCGCGTCACCGATGCGGTTCACGCGGCGGGTGGTCGCATCATCGCACAGCTATGGCATACAGGGGCGATGTCTCATCCGGACCTCCGGGATGGTGTGCAGCCTGTCTCGGCTTCGGATGTTGACCCCCTTCAATTCTCGGTGACACGGACCGGACGAAAGCCGACCGTAACGCCTCGCCCTCTTACCAAGGACGACATTCGAGCCACGGTGGCCGACTTCGGACGGGCTGCGCGAAATGCGTCAGTGGCCGGCTTCGACGGCATACAGATTCTTGCCAATTACCTTTACCTGATTTCTCAGTTCCTTAATGCGGCTACCAACCTCCGCACAGACGAATACGGAGGAAGCCTGGAAAACCGCTCGCGACTCCTCTTCGAGGTGGTAGAGACAGTCCTTAATGAAGTTGAGGCAAAGCGGGTCGGAATCAAGATAAGTCCAATGCATGAGGGGGGCGCGTTTCGAGCCAACGACGAGACCCTGCCGATTACCGAGTATGCCGTCCGGAAGTTGAACGCATACAACCTTTCGCACCTCTTGCTCATGGGAAACACAACTGACTTTTCCGGCACTCCCCTGGAAAAGCTGGCCGACGATGGCATGTTCCGGCATTTTCGCCCTATCTACAAAGGGACGTTGATCGCCAACGTGAATATGTATCGCGAGCGCGGGAATCGGCTTATCGCAGAAGGGTTGGCTGACCTGATTGCATTTGGGCGCCCTTACATCGCAAATCCCGACCTCGTGCAGAGGTTCGCCGCAGGTGCACCCCTTGCCGAACTGGATTGGGAGACCGTCTACGCCTCTGGGCCGCACGGCTATTCCGATTACCCCACCTACCAACCATCACAACCAACGAGGAGCTGATTATGCCAAAGACAACACCTGAACAGAACAAAGCGCTCGTTCTTGAGGCCTTCGACACGCTTTTCAACAAGCGCGACTACACGGCAGCCGAGCGCTTCTGGTCACCGAAGTACATCCAGCACAGCGCGCATATAGCACCCGGTCGCGAAGCATTGTTTGCTCTTGTCCGTTCATTACCGGCAACATTGCGCTATGAGAACCAACTTATCATCGCAGAGGGTGATTACGTTATAGCGCATGGGCGCTTCACCGGTAACGGAAGGCCCGTCTCCTGGATCGCCGCCGACGTTGTCCGCTTCGAAGACGGTCTTCTGAAGGAGCATTGGGACGTTTTGCAGGACGAGGCGACCGAGGCAGAGTCCGTCAGCGGCCTTCCGATGTTTGGCGATCGCTTCCCCTCGTAAAGCGTTCGACCTCCACGCAACATCAACCATTACACAGATTGGAGCGACTATGAATCTCACAGGAAACACTATCTTCATTACTGGCGGCGGATCGGGAATTGGGCGCGCCCTAGCCGAAGCGCTGCACAAACGCGGGAACAAAGTAATCATCGCGGGTCGGCGCAAGGGCCATCTGGACTTTGTCGTGAAGGCCAATCCGGGCGTCGAGGCGATCGAACTCGACATCGCCGATCCCGACAACATCAACACCGCAGCGACGAAGCTGATTCGAGAGCATCCCGACCTGAATGTTCTCGTCAATAACGCTGGAATCATGGAACCGGATCAGGCGGCGGGCGTCATCGACGATAAAGTACTTGTGTCTACCGTCACGACGAATCTTCTGGGCCCGATCCGGCTGACTTCAGCATTGGTGGATCAGCTGAAAAGCCGTCGTGGAGTAATTCTTTACAACACTTCGGTCCTTGCCTTCGTTCCGTTGGCCTTGACGGCCGTCTACTCTGCAACCAAAGCTGCACTCCACTCCTATGTGTTGTCGCAGCGCTTCCTCCTGCGCGACAGCGGTGTTCGGGTACTCGAGATAGCCCCACCCTGGGTGCGGACGGAGTTGATGAACAGCCAGGAAGCGGCGCAGGCAATGCCCCTCGACAGGTTTATGGCTGAAACCTTGGATGCCCTTGGAACAGACGCTGATGAAATTCTTGTCGAAGCGGCGAAACCGTTGCGTGCCAATCCTGGCTCTGAGGAGCATGTATTGGTCAATGGCTTCAACCAGCAAATGCTGAGGCTATTCGGTCTAAGCCAAGCGTAACCGTGGCCGAGCCGCGTCTCATTATTAGGCTGACTGAGAGCACGGGAGAACGAGGAAACTACCGATGTTCGAAACTGAGAAGCTGCCAGGACAAGTGGCTGTCATTACCGGTGGCACGACTGGGATAGATCTTGCGCCAAGCTCAGGAGAACTTCCTTGTTCAGCATCGGTACAGACTTAATCCCGAGATCGAACTCCTGCAGATTGTCTTCAAGTTCCCGCACTTTCTGCTAGGCAGCGTTCCATCGAGCCTCCAGTTCCGCCGCAAACAATCGCTGATCGGGATCGACAGCATCGTATCGCCGAGCTGCCAATCGAGCTTCGTAACGTACCTGTTCCAGCTCTAACTCGAACGCCTGGCGCTGCTCCTGTTTCGGACAAACACACCCTTTACTCCGTGTCGACGAGGAGCGAATCAAGTTTCGGCTCAATGCCCATCCGTTTCTGGAACTGCCAATTGTCAACACATCGAACCAAACACTCGGGGGAGACTTCAGACTGGAGCTGCTGGACGCAAACAATAAAGTCGAGTCATTCGAAACGCGATGACACCGTCGCTTCTGTATGACTATTACAATCCGGAAGCTACTGCAGCTGTTTTACCGATAAGGTTCAACGCTCAATAGCGCATTTAGGCGGCCTTAAAGGCCGATCACAACTGAGTCTAGTTTTGAGAAATCTAAAGTGTCAGTTTAGATTTCTCAATTGGACCGTCATTCATTAAGAATTCCGATCGTCGACAAGTCGCAGATGGTCTAATCTTGTGCCATCCTATGGGCTTCCTCATGGCCAGACAGTCACGTGCGAAATGGTGCGAAGGCGCATGAGCTGTTCGGCATCCTTCTCTTGATTATTAAGACATAATACAATATCCTTTAATAGCACTGGAGCTTATTAAGGGAACCCTTCATAACGCGAGTGGTCACCGAAAACAAGTCGAGGCTGGGGACGTACGTCACAACGACGGTCACTGGAGAATCAGTGCGCGCGTTCATCCCGCCAGGGCTGCCGCCCAATCCGCCTGTGGAACTGGCGGGCCTGTACCAACATCTTGACCGCGCCAACCAAGCGTTGGGCCGACTCGATGGCCTGACCACCTTGCTCCCGGACACCAAGTTCTTCCTTTACCTGTATATCCAGAAGGAAGCGCTCTTGTCGTCCCAGATCGAGGGGACGCAATCTTCGTTTTCGGATCTATTGCTGTTTGAAAGTGACGCTGAACCCAGCGTTCCGATTGACGATGTTGAGGAAGTCTCGAACTACGTCGCGGCGATGCAACATGGGCTTCGTCGGATAGCGGGCGGATTCCCGCTCTCTCTCCGACTCATACGGGAGATTCACGCCATCCTGTTGCGCGGCGGGCGTGGGGCCAACAGAACACCTGGCGAGTTCCGCCGGTCACAAAACTGGGTCGGCGGAACTCGTCCCGGCAATGCCGCGTTTGTTCCGCCTCCGCCCGAGCGATTGATGGAGTGCCTCGACAGTCTTGAGCGTTTTCTCCACGACGAGAAATACAAGCTGCCCATCCTGGTCGAAGCCGGATTGATTCACGTGCAGTTTGAAACGATTCACCCATTCTTAGATGGCAACGGCAGACTCGGGCGGCTTTTGATCACACTCCTGCTTTGCTCCAAGGGCGCATTGCGAGAGCCGCTTTTATACCTCAGCTTGTACTTCAAAACGAACCGCGATCGGTACTACAAGCTGCTTCAGCGTGTACGAACACACGGTGCCTGGGAAGAGTGGTTGGCATTTTTTCTGGACGGGATGGAGATCACGGCACGCTCTGCCGCTGAGGCCGCGACACAGATTCTGACTCTCTTTGCAAAAGATCGAGACCGCATTCAGAAGATTGGACGTGCAGCGTCTTCTGCGCTGCGTGTTCACGAGTACATGCAGAAGAAACCACTGGTGGGCATTGGTGCTGTTGCCGACGAGCTTAAGCTATCCATCCCCACAGTGACACTTGCGTTAGATCACTTGGTTCGCCTCGGCATAGCCAAGGAGGTCACGGGAAAACGCCGAGCCAGGGTCTTCGGATACTCGCGTTATATGAAGATCCTGAGTGAAGGGACAGAACCCATTAAGCAGTAAATCACTGCAAGCAATCGGATGGCAGTCTGCAGATTTCTTGGTGTCATCGCAAGTTCTCCCTTTCAGAAGTCAAAACGCAAGGCCAGTTGCCCGGTGCGATTACCGGCGTTTTCTGCAGTTTGCTGGGCTTGGAGGATTCCGAACGTGCTCGGACTGCTCACATTCGTTGCTGGTGGCGCGTAATTCGTGTGGTTGAGCACATTGGTGAATGTTGCCTCGAATCGCACATGCATGTTCTCGCGAATAGCCATTGACTTCGCTAACCCCGCACTTACGGCAACCGTGCCGGGGCCTTCAAGAATGCCGACACCTGCATTCCCAATGCGCGCTGCACCGACCGGCGTGGGCGCAAATGCAGAGAGATTGAAATAATTGCTGGGCGTCCGATGAGCGGGAATCGGGTTCCCCACAAGGTCCGGACGAACAATTGACCCAGCCAATTCGGGATCGGTATTGGTTTGGTCAAACTGCGGGTTAATAGTGGGCGTCAGATAAGGTCCCGTTTCCAGCAGCGTGATTGTGTTCAGGCTCCAACCACCCAACGCCCGGTTCAGTAGGCCGGACGAGCTCGACCATTTCCTACTTTTTCCGAACGGCAGGTCGTATGTTCCAGTCAGCAGAAAGCGCTGTCGCGGCGTACCGTCAACATTCCCTCGATCTGCGCCGATGTCGAAACGGTTTAAGTATGCGAGTCCATAAGCAGTTTCACCCGCAAAACCGGCGGGTGCATCGCCCTGAGCGTCGCTGATGTTGTGCGCCCACGTGTAGTTCGCCGAAAAGTACAAGCCTTTCGATGTTTTGTGAGTAGCTTCCACTTCCACGGCCTGATAGTTCGCGCCGCCGTAATTCTGAGTCTCGTAGATCACGCCCCAATTCTGGAACGGAGCTCTAGGATCGACAACCGGACTGGGAACATAAGGTTGTGCACTGGGCGCGATCTGATTCCAGTTCACAGTAACGTTCAAACGGTAGGAGTTCATACCGACGTAGCTGATCCGCAAAGCCGTGGAGGGCGTAAGTTCCCTTTCGATCGTGACATTCCACTGCGCCGATTGCGGGTCGCGGTAACGGGGATCGGTCGCCTGTTCGATGGTGCCGCCGCCAACCTGTACGAGTTGGCTGGCTGCGATGGTGTTGGGAAACTGAAAAAGGGGTACACCGTTAGGGCCAACAGAGTTCTGGTATGTATGGACTGAAGATTGAGGATTACTCTCGTTGTTGTTCTGCAGTTGCCCCAGATTGATGACCGTGAAGATTCCGAAGCCGGCCCGCAAAACTGTCTTGTTGTCTTTGAACGGGCGAAACGCAACGCTTATGCGAGGATCGAGGTTGCGAAGGTAGGTTTGCCGGAGTCCTGGTGGTAAGCCTTCGTGCCCGTTGGACACTACGGCCGTGCATGGCATTGTGGTTGAAGCAACGTAACCGGCATCTGCCGGAGCCGAGAATCCCGGAGGCGCCGCATTGCAGGCATTAAAGGATTGTAAAAATGCTGACACCGGACCGCCTAACGTGCGGTACAGGACGCTATTAACAATGACAGCATTGCGGATCGGATCGAAGTTGGCTTGAATTCCGTGCTGATCCACAAAGGGAGGCAACCACTCCCAGCGGAGGCCGGCATTCACCGTCAGGCGGCTACTCACTTGCCATTCATCCTGGCCATAGAGTCCCATTTCCGGCCCCCCGGCGTTGTTTCGGGGACCAGTAACGGCAAAGTATGTCGTAGCCGGAAGGCCCTGCAAAAAGTCGCCAAATGTATTACCCGTCAACGCGCCATTGAAAGTGAACAGGCCGTAGTCATCGGATGGCGTCTCAATCTCAGGAACCGCGAAGCGCACCCAGCGGTAGTCAATGCCGGTGCGAAACGTATGTTTGCCTCTGATGTATGTGAGGTTGTCGGTAATCTGCTTTGTACTGGAAAACGTGTTTCCCACGTGGTCTCGGCCGATCGGAGTGAAACCGGTACCGTTCGAAAAGTTGATGGAGGGAAAGCCACCATCGGTTGGATGATGAGAAACCTCTACGTCGAGCAAACCTAGTTGCGCGATTGCCGCCGCGCCTTCAATTGGGAAATTGGGAGCCAAGAGAGTGCCCGTAAATCCGAATCGGAACTCATTGAGCAGGTTGGTACGGATCGAGTAATTGTGGGAGACCAAGAAACTTCTGTCATGCTCGTGGTCCAGATCGTTGGGTAGAAGAGGGTTTACGACATTGGTCAGCAAGTTCTTCCAGTTGAACCGCGCATAGACTTGTTGTTTCGAGTTGATAATCTGATCAATCCTCCCATCAATTCCATTCGTGCTGGAAGGTATGGACTGCAGGTTCTCATAGTTGAAACTGCACGTCGGAATCAGCTGAGTTATACAATTCACATTCGGCAGAGGATAATAATTGTTCAGCAGGGCCAGCGAGGACGCGTTCAGGTTCGTGACCGTGCCGCCACCAAGATCGCTAAGGTTGCCGTTTCGTTCTGATTGAGTGGGAACCAGGTATTGCTCGGGCTGCGACGTCCTTTTTCGATTGCCCTCGTAGTCGAAGAAGAAAAATGTCTTGTTCTTCCCGTTGTACAGTTTCGGAAGCACGAGCGGTCCGCCCACGCTGCCGCCAAAAGTGTTGAACCGCTTCGGTGCTTTCGTTGTAAAGTTCAAGACTCTGGCATCGAGCGCATCATTCTGAAGGTATTCGAACAAACTTCCGTGAAGGTCGTTTGTTCCACCTTTTGTAGTAAAGGTCACGTCGCCAACTTGCGAAAACTCGGCGTTGTTGTTGAAGGCTGTCACCTTGAGCTCAGATATACCCTCCGCAGAGGGATAAGGGTTACTTCCAGCGCCACTCTGAAAGATATTTGCCGTCGAAATGCCGTCCACCGAGTAGCCGACCATGTTTGCCGTAGCCCCAGCCAGTGCAATGTTTCCCTGGCTGTCCTGCTGTACATTGGCTGAAATTGCCAGAGCCGCTAGTGGACTCGTGGTGACGGCACGGAAGTTTAGCGGCAGTTGGCCAATGTCTTTATTGCCTTTTGAATCAGCAATCACGCCGTTTTCCGTATTTACCGTCGCTACCGTATCGGACACTTCTACTGTCTCGGTTTGACTCTTGATGTTCATTGTGACGTCTACCCTTAGAGACTGCCGGGCGGTCAACTCTGCCAAGGGAATCTGAGAGTCCGCAAATCCCGGCGCCTGAACGGAAACGGCGTACTTGCCAGCCTTCAGATTTACAAACTCAAATGACCCGTTCTGGTCGGACGTGGTCAAGCGAGTGCTGTTGTCTTCCAAGCTTCGTATTTGAACTAACGCCCCTGGCACAACTGCCTGCGTCTTGTCATGCACGACGCCTACGATACTTCCGAATGTTGATTGCCCTACCGCCGAGCAAACCATCAACACAACTGCGATCGCAGTACCTGCAAACTTCCCCCGCATCTTTCTCCTCCGCTAGAGGTCCGCCTGTCATTGGCTTTCGCTAGGACGAATCTCTTCGCAGTAACGACTTTATGTGGAGCTGGATGAGGCAGGCATGAGGGGTCTATAAAATCTTCGTAAAGCAGGGTCGATTCTCGTCACCATTCAAATGGAGACGTATGCGACCCGCGAATTCGGGCCGCGCGAGGGAAACCTATGTCTCGGGGGGACCAGACAGTCTCTGTGTTCGTTATGCGGACGACGCAGTTGGATCGAAACGATAGATGACCCAAGGCTCAGTCTGAAGGTAGTGCCTCCCGCGACCTGCAGTGTCCAGCTTCTTGCGAAGGGAAATTAACGCTGTTAAGAACTTGGTTTGTCCAGGCGGATTTGCAGTAGAACTGCTGGCCAACATGGTTTGTGGCATAACTAATCTTCGTGGATGGCTAGCCAGGAATACGAGGACATCGAATTCTTCCGAAGTCAACCGCAACTCCTGATCGCGCAGAGTCACGATTCGCGCGTCGCGATCGATCTTGAAGTCGCCGAATCGGATCCTCCGCGTCAGGGAGGTACTTTCTTTCGCTGTGTCTTGCTCCGATGCTTTGTCACAAGTCTTGGCAAGTAGTTGCCGCAGACTCCGGTTCCTATTCATTTGAATTTCTCATTTCGTAGTTCGCTGCCGGCACATTCTGATCTCAGCAGCCCCATTCAGCCTCACCCGGTTTCGCAAAATAGCGCCTCGCGTTTTCTCGCTCTCCCACCGTCGAGCTCAAATCCAGCAATGTCAAGCGGGCGGCAGCTACCAGACGACTTCTTTCCTGGTGCGGAATTTCTTCCCATGCTTCAGTGTCGCGCTCACTCGCACGGTCGTGATCTGCCCGAAGAGCATGGTCATAGTGGTGGAAGCGTTCTGCTAATTGTTCTGCGGATACGTCCTGAATCGACATCGAATCCTCTCCTCGATTGTTCAATCGCACACTGCCTCTCACGCAGCGCGAGTCACTGGTCGCTCGCGTTTCCGCAGGTCAGGTATCGACTTTTCGCCCAAGCCGAGTCGCACATGCACCCAATACCCAATCCGACGAGACTTCCACTCCTTGCACAACGCAACCAGGAATCGCACGTAAAATGAGATACCCGCGGTGCTTGCCGTCGTCGCGAGCATTGCAGCCTCCGAGCTCAAACCTCGATTGCCTAGAAATCACCAGCCACTTCATTGGATACCAGAACCCATTAAGTTCGAATAACTGGTTCATAAATTGTTCATAAAGTGAGGGCAAGGTACTTGGCAATTGAGCAAATCAGGGCAGATGCATGTGGTCTTGTTGGAAGGACGTTTTTTCTCTATTGCATGGCAAAATGAGCCAGGAATGCAACCGGTTCCGACTAGGCGTTAACTGACCGGAGTGTGTTGGCCCTTAGTCCCCAATGCCCTCTGTCTCCTTGAATCGGTACCCGATGTATGAGTCGGTGAGGATGTATTCAGGACTTGAAGGATCGCCCTCTAGTTTTCGGCGCAACTGGCGCACGAATGTGCGGAGGTACTCGACTTCGTTTCCGTATTCAGTTCCCCAAACACTGGTGAGGAGGCGTGCGTGAGTCAGTGGTTTGCCCGCATGCGACATGAGGCAATAGAGCAGGTCAAACTCCTTGGGCGTGAGATGGAGGATGGCGCCCGATTTCCTCACCAGACGGCGCTCGCGGTCCAGTTCGATCTCACCAATGGCAATGACCTTTTCGCTCTCGCCCTGAGCTAGCCGGGATCGCCGAACCGCGGACCGGACTCGGGCGGTCAACTCGCCGACGTGAAAGGGCTTGGTGATATAGTCATCCGCACCAGCATCTAGGGCATCGATTTTGTCATCCGCGCTATCCCGAACAGTCAACATCAGAATGGGAAGGCCAGGAGCTAGTCGGCGCAGGCTGCGGCAGGCTTCGATGCCTCCCCTGCCAGGCATGTTGATGTCGAGCAACACTGCATCGTAGCGCTCGGTGCGAACAAACGATACCGCCTGTTCTCCGGAGGAGGCTTCCTCGATCTCGAAGCCCAGAGCACTCAGGGTGGTGTGGAGGGCTCGACGGATCGAAGCATCATCATCAACGAGCAGAACTTTACCTTGCGACGGACGCACAATCCCCCCCGATCACGGGAAGAGACAGAAAGAATGTGGTGCCCGTCACCTTGTCGCTGTTCACCCAGAGACTCCCGTGGTGCGCTTCCGCAGTTCTCTTTGCAACCGAGAGGCCAATTCCGCTTCCTGGGGCACCGTGTTTGGTCGCAGGACTACGGTAAAAGCGCTCGAAAATGTGCCGCTGCTCGGAGGGATCAATCACGGAACCCTCGTTGTGTACCGAGACGACAACCTTGCTGCCTTGGTCCAGGACAGAAACAGTAATGGGGGAATCAACGCTGGCATATTTTGCGGCGTTAACAATGAGTTCGGTAATCGTCATGGCAAGTAAGGGACGGTCGCCGGACACCGTAAGATCTCCCACTCCGAGGTCTACGCGAATCGAGTGCTTACCTACTTGGTCGGAACACTTAGAAGTTATTTCTTCGATAAGCGAGGGGACGGCCACCTCCTCCAGGCGTGGCTCGATTGCTTTCGATTCAAGCTTCGCCATCTGCAGACAATAGTTGGTTAGCCCGCTGAGCTTGTTTGCATGCTGGTCTATCAATCCGACAAGCTCTGCCTGTGATTCGGTGAGTCGCTCAGTCTCGATGAGTCCCGACGTCGACGCCAGAATTACGGTAAGAGGGGTCTTGAAAGCATGGGCGAGACCGTCGAGGACCGTGGTGCGAAACTGCTCGCTTTGGCGTTCCGCTTCAGCTTGCATTTCCTTCTCGAACGAGCGGGCTCTTTCAAAGGCGACTGTGACCAGTGATGAGATGGCCTCGACCATGAGAGAAGTCAAGCGCTCCCCGGACAGTACCAAAGCGCCAAACGGCTGTGATCCGTTGTGGAGCACGCGTCGCCATCTAGAGCAGTTCCGGCGTTCACTATTTGTGTTTTGAAAATAGGTGCTTCGAGCCAACTCCTCGTCTTCTTGGGTGCAGTTTCCGGCGGTATACAGTCGAGGTATGGCCGCATCAAAAATCACCACCCCCTCAGCCCCGATGTTGTTTTGGATCAGGGATGCGATCTGAGCTCCAGGCGGTTCACTTCGATTCAGCGTCAGGATGCTGCGACTGAAGTCGTAGAGCCGCGTGGCATTATCGTGAAGCAGAGCGGCTTTCCGTTTTTGGTTTTGTGCCTGGGTAGAAAGTTGACTGACAATCAACGCGGTCAATTCAAAGACTGCGAGGGCCACCCAATTGTGGGGATCCGCGACATAAAAGCTGAGAATTGGCGGAGCAAAGAAATAGGCCAAGCATGCAACCGCTGCAAATGAGGTAGCGGTAGCTTGCCAGAAGCCGAACCAGAGGGTAATAAAAAGTACGATCAGTATATCGAGAGAGGCGGCTGCGGAAAGATTGAAGTGCAGCTGATACGCAGAAAAGCTCACCAGCAAGACTACGGCCGATCCAATGGCCGCTCCGCGGAAGGGTCGAAGCACTGCGCTTACTTTCGCGCTGGTCATGTTGCAACCTACTTTTCTGTCGTCGCTGCCCTCGCTGTCGCCGCTCGCTCGCGCGACATTAACCACCTCAATCATTCGGGGCGACACACGTATTCCCCAATGTTGATTAGAGTTGAAACGAGATGATTCCGGCATAAGGACTTCATAAATGGTTCGTAAAACCGCCCCTGTCCACAAAGGCAAGTTCCTCATTCAGTTCGCATTCAGTTTTTTCCGTCATGGGTTCGGTATCAGTCGCTCTAAACAGCGGCAAGATGTCTCGCGCGAATGAGACTGGCATATTTTCTTCCCCTATTTTATTTAGCTATGTTTCCTTCGTGTATGTGTAGATCAAATGCCGCACGACCGGCTCGGCAGCAAGATAAGTGAATATTCGCCCTTCGAGTTCGGTCGGACTGTGTTTGCCGCTCGTGTGTACCAAGATGGCATATACTTATGTATATGCCAGGGGCTAGGAGAGCGAGCATGCAACGCAAGGCGAAGGTCTTCATGAATAACCGGAGTCAAGCCGTCCGCTTGCCCAAGGAGTTTCAATTCCGTACGCAGGAGGTATTCATTCGGAAAGAGGGTAGCGAAGTTGTCCTGTCCCCTCGGCCATTTGATTGGACATCGTACCTTGCGGAGGGGCCCGTTGCCTCAGCAGATTTCATGGAGGGTATCGAAGATCTGCCGGTGCAGGAGCGTGAGCCGTAATGCCGCGCTATATGCTGGACACGGACACTTGTTCAAACATCATGAAACCCTCGAATGATGCGGTTCTGAAGCGCTTGCAGAAAATTCCGGTGAGCGACGTCTGCATCTCGGTAGTCACTAAGTCGGAACTGCTGTTTGGGGTCGAAGTGTCTCCCCGGCGACGGCAGGATGAGTCCGCGCTGAATGCTTTTTTGCAATACGTCGAAGTTCTCGATTTTCTCGATGCTGCATCTCAGCATTACGCGAAGATTCGCGCCCACTTAAAGACTCTTGGCACGATGATCGGCGCGAACGACCTGTTCATCGCGGCCCATGCCCGCAGTCTTGGCGTGACGCTGGTTACGAACAACACTCGAGAGTTCGGACGGGTCCCCAAATTGAACATCGAAAATTGGACACTCTGTCCTTGAGCCTGTCGGGGGAGTTGGTTCCCGACTGTGCCTCTCGAAAATCTGGAAAGAGCCGAGCGGGAACGAATTATACTGTTCTCCGAATTCTCTCCTTCGATGCCCGCTTCCCTGCTCGCACTTCTCGTCACACTGGGTTCGATCCTTCGTTCGCGCCTTGACCTGTGCCTACGAAAAACCGACAAATCTTGGGAAATGCAGTTGTCGAACGGCAGGACGGACAGATCTAGCGGTTCTGCTGTTCCTTTTTTGCGCCTGTGAAAAACCGTCGCGACGGGATTTGAACCCGTGTTACCGCCGTGAAAAGGGCGCTGACCCGCTGGATCACGTTGTAAATACAAGGCAGCTGTCGCTCTGCCATGCCCTGTAAAGGAACGACTGAGAACGCGATGAACAAGCTTTGGTCGTACCGTCCTTGTACCGCGAGTCTTGAACCGAAGGATCTGAACCTAACGCCGTGCCTGTCTCACATCCTGCTGATCCTGATGTAGCGGCCCACGTCTGGAATTGCGGTGAGAAGCACGTATCCCGCGAAAAGCAACGTTGCTATCCCAACACCAGTAGTAATTGTTAATAATGTCTTCACAAGGTCTCCTTGGCAATGATCTTACGCTTGGATGTCTTTCTCGGACAAAGAGAAGCCCAAATAACAGCAAAACGGAAGAAAAGCATGTTCTGCCTTAATTCTGGCCGATCAACGATCGGGTGTGCTTTATCGTTTCCAAGCTGTTTGCCGACTTCTGTAGAGCGTGAACGAGACAGAATCCGCTAAAATATGCCGGGGTGAGCAGGGTGCACTCTAGCGTGGTGCTTTACCCGCTCGCCTTCGGTCCAGAATTCTCCCCATCTCGATTGGGGAGGAAAGAATCGGAACATAGTCTCTGGCGTGCTCCAAGGAGGACCCGAAATGGTGGAGGCCGGGATTCGCCGGGGAAGTCAGAGTCCCATCCCCGAACTCGATGTTCTCTGGATTACTGCTGGCCTTGGATGTGACGGGGACACCATCGCCATGACGGCCGCCACCCAGCCCAGTATTGAAGATATCCTTCTCGGGCAAATTCCCTGGACTCCAAAAGTGACCCTGCACAATCCCTTCCTTGCCCTGGCCAATGGCGACGACTTCATGAAGGCCTTTCATCAAGCGGCTGAAGGGAACATGGAAAATTTCATTCTGGTGGTCGAAGGGTCCATCCCGAACGAACACAATAAAGAAGAAGGCTATTGGGCTTCCCTGGGCACCGACCCGAAGACCGGTCAGCCGATCACCACGTGTGAATGGATCGATCGTCTCGCTCCCCAAGCATGGGCGGTGTTGGCAGCGGGAACCTGTGCCACCTACGGCGGCATTCACGCCATGGAAGGCAATCCCACGGGATGTATGGGACTTCCCGACTATCTGGGCTGGAAGTGGAGGTCAAAAGCGCAAATTCCCATTGTGTGCGTGCCCGGATGCCCGGTGCAGCCCGATAATTTCATGGAAACGCTCTTGTATTTGCTCTACATGGCATCGGGCCGCGCGCCCATGATTCCGCTCGATGAGGCGTTGCGGCCAACCTGGCTTTTTGGCAATACGGTGCACGAAGGTTGTGACCGCGGCGGCTTCTACGAGCAGGCGCAGTTTGCCGAAGAATACGGATCTCCGCTCTGCATTGTGAAGCTGGGATGTTGGGGGCCGGTGGTTCAGTGCAATGTCGGAAAGCGTGGATGGATGGGCGGGATTGGCGGGTGCCCGAATGTCGGAGGCATCTGCATCGGGTGTACCATGCCGGGTTTTCCCGACAAGTTCATGCCGTTTATGAATCAGCCGCCGGGTTCTCTTTTGTCGTCGGCTGCGGTTCAAACTTATGGACGCGCTATTCACGCCTTGCGCCGCTTCACGCAGTCGTCGCTGAACAAAGAGCCCCGCTGGCGCAAACCGACGCGGGGCAAGGCGCAGCAGAGTACAAAGACTTAAGGTCGATGCGGGCTTGCATGTGGTTGTGATGTCGCTGTCGCTTGAGGGGTGAAGAATGGTTTCGTTTTGGTGGCCGAATAATCCCAACGGCACGCCCGATGGTCGTCCTTCTGACGATCATACTTCTGCGGTTGTCGAGCCGGATCTGAATCCCGCCGAAGCTGAAGAAATCCTCAAGGGCCTCGCCGGAGTCTTCAGGCGGCACCACAATCCCGCAGTTGCGAGACGTGTCGTGTATCCACCAGAACGGCCAGACCAGGGATGGTCCAAAGATGACGATGCACAGCTCCCCAATCTCGAAGCCAGATATCGAGCGCTGATAGAGCAGATCCCGGCGGTAGTCTTCATGGCCTATCTAGATCGTGGGATCGGCGAGGCCTACGTCAGCCCTCAGATTGAAGCCGCGCTGGGTTTCTCCCAGGAAGAATGGCTGGAAGATCCGGTCCGCTGGTACAGCCACATCCATCCAGACGATAAGCAGCGGTGGAGCACCGAAGCGGCTGAGATGTTTCTGACCGGCAATCCGTTGCGTTCGGCATATCGTGTGGTTGCACGCGATGGCCGCGTCATCTGGTTTCATTGCGAAGCCAAGATGATCCGCAAAGAGGACGGCGAGCCCTGGTTCATTCACGGCGTGGGCTTTGATATCACCGATCTGAAGCGGACCGAAGAAGCGTTGCAAGAAGAACGTAATGTGGTCTCCGCCATCCTCCACACCGTGGGCGCTTTGGTGGTGGTGCTGGATTCGGAAGGCAGGATCATCCGCTTCAACCGCGCTTGTGAACAAACCAGTGGATATTCGTTCGCTGAGGTTGCCGACCAGAAGATCTGGGACTTGTTCATGGTTCCGGAAGAGGTGGACCGTTTCAAGTCAATCTTTCAGCAACTCTGTTCGGACCAGTTGCCCACCGACTATGAGGCCTACCTGGTGAAGCGGGACGGCGCTCGCCGCCTGATCGCATGGTCAAGCACGGTGCTTCCTGGCAACGACGGGACGCCTACCTACATTATCGCCACCGGGATCGACATCACCGAGCGCAAACATTTGGAGAAAACGATTCTGGAGATCAGCGCCCGGGAGCAACGCCGCATTGGACAAGATCTGCACGATGGCTTGGGCCAGCATCTGACCGGCATCGCATTCATGAGCAAGGTGCAGGAACAAAAACTGATGGAAAGAGGCGTGCCCGAGGCCGGTGACGCCGCCAAGATCGTGAACCTGGTCAATGAAGCCATCAACAAGACACGCGAATTGGCGCGCGGATTGCTTCCGGTTGTGTCGGACGCACAGGGGTTGATGTCGGCCCTGCAGCAATGGGCGGGCGAAGTGGAAGATTTATTCACGGTCAGCTGCCGGTTCCGGTGTTTTACTCCGGTATTAATCCATGACGACACGGTGGCCACGCATCTCTATTATATTGCCCGAGAGGCCGTGAACAACGCGATCAAGCACGGTCACGCCCGCCAGATCTTCATTCGTCTGGCCGCCGACCAGCACCAGGGAGCGCTTACAATCCAGGATGACGGCTACGGCATCGGTAGCATCGTTCCCGGAAATAAAGGAATGGGGCTTCACCTGATGAACTACCGAGCTAGGATGGTCGGAGGTTCTCTCGAAGTGCAGCGCGTCCCGACCGGCGGAACTATAGTGACCTGTTTGTTTCCGATCTTACCTCCGGGCCGGGACGAAGAGATGAAGTGAAACATGAGCGTGACTTACAAATCGCAGAACCAGGCTTCGCAAAATCAGGCCGTCACTAAGAAAAGAATCCTCGTGGTCGATGACCATCCCATCGTGCGCCAGGGTCTAGCGCTGCTGATCAACCGGGAACCCGATCTAGTGGTTTGCGGCGAAGCCGAAGAAGCGATGGGCGCGATGCATGTGCTGGCCTCAGCTCGGCCCGATGTTCTCATCGTGGACATTTCGCTGAATGGCCCCGATGGCCTCGATCTGCTGAAGAACATTCGTACCACTCTTCCCACTCTGCCGGTGTTGATCCTTTCGATGCATGAAGAGTCGATCTACGCGGAGCGCGCCCTCCGTGCCGGCGCCAACGGCTACATCATGAAACAAGAGGCCACGGAAAAAGTGCTCGTCGCCGTGCGCCGCATTCTGAGTGGTGAGATTTATGTGAGCGACCACATTGCCAACAAGATGCTCAAGCACTACATCACCGGTTCCGGCACTCTGCGAAACTCATCCATCGCCGATCTCAGCGACCGCGAACTGGAGGTGTTCCGCCTGATCGGAGAGGGTCACGGAACCCGACAGATCGCTGAAGAACTGCACCTCAGCGTAAAAACCGTCGAATCTTACCAGGCCCACATTAAGGAAAAGCTGTCTCTGCGCAGTGCCCGCGAGCTCATGCAACACGCCATTCAGTGGAATATGAATGAAAAAACCGCCTAGAAATGTTGGGGCGTCGCATTGTATTCGCCTCTAATTCTGCGTTGATCCCTGACCCTGCCAATACCTTTCTCTGACAGGTACTCCCCAGTCATCAGGGAATCCCCGATAGAAAAAATAGTGATACCACGGAACTGAAAAAGTGGTGCTCCCGCTTGCACGCTACCCCGAGATTGTTTGATTCTAAGCCGCACACAGGCCGATTCGGGAATCCGGATCGCGTGGGGAGGGCTGCTCTAAGGGATTGCTCTCATTGTGCGATTCGCGTTTGTCGGGAATTCGGCCTCCGTTCTTAAGAAGTTGAGTGGGAGAGGAGAACGCAGTTATGGTAGCGGAAACAGTCCCATACGGTCGGGTCACGCAGAAACCATCACCCGTCGCCGAGGTACACATACTCTGGATCACAGCCGGTCTGGGCTGTGATGGAGACTCGGTTTCAGTCACCGCAGCTACTCAACCCAGCATCGAGGACGTTCTGTTGGGAGCAATCCCCGGACTTCCCAAGGTGCATCTGCACAATCCGGTCCTTGCCTATGAGAACGGGGATGAGTTCCTGAAATTTTGGTACCTGGCCGAGAAGGGCCAGCTCGAGCCTTTCGTGCTTGTGGTCGAAGGCTCAATCCCCAACGAAAAGATAAAGAAGGAAGGATACTGGGCCGCGCTCGGAACCGATGCTAAAACCGGCCAGCCCATCACCACCAACGAGTGGATTGACCGTCTGGTACCTAACGCTCTTGCGGTGGTTGCTTGCGGAACCTGCGCCACCTACGGCGGGATTCACGCCATGGAAGGCAATCCAACGGGAGCTATGGGTTTGGCTGATTATCTGGGTTGGGACTGGAAATCCAAGGCCGGTCTGCCCATCGTCAATGTTCCCGGATGCCCGGTGCAACCCGACAACTTCATGGAAACCGTACTCTACCTGCTCTACCAGGTGGCTGGACTGGCGCCCATGATTCCGCTCGACGACCAACTGCGGCCGACTTGGTTGTTCGGCAAGACCGTGCACGAGGGCTGTGATCGAGCCGGTTACTACGAGCAGGGCGATTTCGCCGAAGTGTACGGATCCCCAAAGTGCATTGTGAAGTTGGGATGCTGGGGGCCGGTCGTGAACTGCAACGTTCCCAAACGCGGCTGGATGGCTGGAATCGGCGGCTGCCCCAACGTGGGCGGCATTTGCATCGGCTGCACCATGCCGGGATTCCCCGACAAGTTCATGCCCTTCATGGATGAACCGCCCGGGGCAAGGGTTTCCAGCGCTGCTGTCGGCGCCTATGGTCGCGCGATTCGGGCCCTGCGCTCCATAACTCAGTCCACGGTTAACAAAGAACCCAAATGGCGTCATGCTCGCGCTGAACTGACCACCGGATACCATCCACGATCTTACTGACAAGGCATAAGGAGCGATCGAATGAGCACCATTACCGCACCGACAAAAGATGTTTCCGGCAAAAAGGGGAATCTGGTGGAAATGAACTGGGACCCGATCACCAGGATCGTCGGCAGCCTGGGCATTTTTACCAAGATCGACTTTGAGAACCGCCATGTGGTCGAGTGCCACAGCACGTCGTCCATCTTTCGCGGGTACAGCATCTTCATGAAGGGCAAGGACCCGCGCGACGCTCACTTCATCACCAGCCGCATTTGCGGTATCTGCGGCGACAACCACGCCACCTGCGCCACCTATGCGCAGAACATGGCGTTCGGGGTAAAGCCTCCTCCGATTGCCGAATGGATCGTCAATCTCGGCGAAGCTGCCGAGTACATGTTCGATCACAACATCTTTCAGGACAATCTGGTGGGCGTGGACTTCTGCGAGCAAATGGTCAAGGAGACCAATCCGAAGGTATGGGCCAAAGCTCAATCCACTGCGGCACCGCACTCCAATCTGCATGGATACCGCACCATCGCCGATATCATGACCGCGCTCAACCCGTTTACCGGAGCCTTCTATCGCGAAGCCCTGGTCATGAGCCGTATGACGCGGGAAATGTTCTGCCTGATGGAAGGCCGCCACGTTCATCCTTCCACTTTGTATCCCGGCGGCGTCGGGACGGTACCCACTGTCCAGCTCTTTACCGACTACTTGGTTCGCCTGATGAAGTATGTCGAATTCATGAAGAAGGTCGTTCCTCTGCACGACGACCTGTTCGACTTTTTCTACGAGGCACTGCCCGGCTATGAAGAGGTGGGCCGCCGTCGTGTGTTGCTGGCGTGCTGGGGATCGTTCAACGATCCTGCTGTCTGCGATTACACCTACAAGAATATGACGAACTGGGGCCGCTCGATGTTCGTCACTCCGGGCATCGTGGTCGATGGCAAGCTGGTGACCACGGATCTGGTGGATATTAACCTGAACATCCGTATTCTCCTGGGCAGTTCCTATTACGACGAGTGGAAAAATTCGCAAGTCTTCGTCAAGACTGACCCGCTGGGGAATCCAGTGGACAGGAACCATCCCTGGAACCAGACCACAATTCCCCGGCCGCAGAAACGTGACTTCGGTGGCAAGTATACTTGGGTGATGTCGCCGCGCTGGTTTGACAAGCGGACCGGCGATCATCTGGCGATGGATACCGGAGGCGGTCCGATCGCTCGTCTCTGGGCGACCGCGCTGGCCGGCTTGGTTGACATCGGATACATCAAGTCCACCGGCAGCAGCGTGAAGATGTACCTGCCCAAGACCACCTCGCTGCCTGAGGTCGAGTTCGAGTGGAAGATCCCCAAGTGGAGCAACGCCATCGAACGCGATCGGGCGCGAACCTACTTCCAGGTGTATGCCGCCTGCGCCGCTCTGCACTTCATGGAAAGGGGGCTGGCGGAGCTGCACGCCGGACATACCAAAACCTGGACGGAGTTCAAGGTGCCTGAGGAAGCGATCGGCTGCGGTTTCCACGAAGCGGTTCGTGGCGTGCTCTCGCACCACGTCGTGATCAAAGAAGGCAAGATCGCCAACTACCACCCGTATCCTCCGACCCCCTGGAATGCCAATCCACGCGACATTTACGGCACTCCGGGTCCATATGAGGACGCGGTGCAGAACACTCCGCTCTTTGAGGAAAACGGTCCGGACAAGTTCAAGGGAATTGATATCATGCGCACGGTGCGGAGTTTTGATCCTTGTTTGCCGTGCGGCGTGCACATGTATCTGGGGAACGGCAAAGTGTTGGAGACGCATCATTCCCCCATGTTTGGTCTCCAACCCTAAATCTGTCTCACGGGTAACCAAGGAGTGAGGGGGATAGTTGTCAGGAATCGACAGGTACGGATCGCCAGATACGGTCTCTTCGCGACGCACTTGGCATCTCAAAACTGCGCTCTCACTCCTAATTTTGTTTAGAGTCCGAGTGGCGTTATTTGGAAGCGAACGTTTTGAACAGGAGCATTGTGGCGGACGGCAGAGATTTTCGGGAAGACATGCAGCGGATCGGCGGGCTGGTTCAGGAAATGGAATCGATCGCGGACCCCGCGGTTCGCGCGGCCGCTAAGGGTCTGGTGCAGTCGCTCATGGACTTGCACGGCGCAGCCCTGGAGAAGGCGCTCGACATCGTCGCCGAGGCCGGCGAACCGGGCATCGACATCATTGACCGGCTGGGCCGCGATTCGCTGGTGAGCAGCGTTCTCATTCTTTACGGCCTCCATCCCGAAGCTCTCGAAAGCCGCGTGGTGAACGCCGTGGACCGGGTGCGGCCGCAGTTGCGCAAACAGGGCTGCGAAGTTGAATTGATCGGGGTGAACGATGGTGCGATCCGGCTGCGAGTGGAAACCGGTTCGCACACCTGTGGCTCCACCGCGAAAACCGTGCAGGCTGCTTTGGAGGGAGCGGTGTACGACGCGGCTCCGGATCTGACCTCCTTGAAGATTGAAGGTTTCGAAGAGAAGCCCGCTTCCGGATTTGTGGCCTTGGACAAGTTGATGGGTGGCACTGCCGGATCGCCTGTAGCGCTGGGACCGCAGAGCGCAGATTAAAGGGACACAGAAGAGTTTCGGGATGTTGTATTCATGAGTTCAGAACAATTTTCAAAATCAGCCGATGGCTTCGGGACGCTGCGTCAGTTTGCGCGCCGCGAGCGGCCTCTCGAACGTTGCGAGTTGTGCAGCGCGGGCATTCGACCCGATCATCCGCACCTGATTCAGCTGGCTCAGCGCAAGCTCCTATGCACTTGCGAGGCCTGCGCGGTTCTGTTCAGCGGTCAGGGAGTGAAGTTCAAGCGCGTGCCGCGGCGAGTCCGCTCTATTCCGAGCTTCAATCTCAGCGACGCCGAGTGGAATGGCTTGATGGTCCCCATCAACATGGCCTTCTTCTTCATAAGCAGCCTGGAGAACCGTGTCATCGCGCTTTATCCAAGTCCCGCGGGTGCGACGGAATCGCTGCTGGCCCTGGAATCCTGGGCCGACATTGTGGCGCGCAACCCGATTCTGAACGAAATGGAATCCGACGTGGAAGGGCTGCTGGTCAACCGCCTGGGCTATTCCCGTGGATATTCCGCGGGCGAGTATTACCTGCTACCCATCGATGAATGTTACAAGCTGGTGGGCTTGATTCGCATGCATTGGAAAGGTCTTTCCGGTGGCACGGAAGTGTGGAAGGAACTAGGCGCTTATTTCGCGAGTTTGAAGGCGCGATCAGTAGAGGTCCCCGTCGAGGTCAAAGAGGTATCCGGGGTGGAAGAACAATCCCATGCCTGACCTTAGCTTTCAAGTCGAAGGAGCCGAAATTGTCGCCCCTGCCGCGACGCCTCTGCTGGCCTTCAAACTTCGTCTAACCGACGCCAACCCGGAACAGACGATTCACACAGTCGCGCTGCGCTGCCAGATCCAGCTCGAAGTCACCCGCCGCAAATACACGCCCGAGGATCAGGAGCGGTTGCTCGATCTGTTTGGCGAGCCCAGCCGCTGGGGCCAAACGCTGCGAAATCTTCTGTGGACCCACGCCAATCTCGTCGTGCCTTCGTTCACGGGAACCACACTGATTGATCTTCCTGTGCCCTGCACATTTGATTTCAACGTGGCTGCCACAAAATACTTCGACGGCCTGGCGAACGGAGAGGTTCCGATTTGCCTGCAGTTCAGTGGCACGGTTTTCTATGCGAGTGCGGAAGGCGGATTGCAGGTTGCGCCCATTTCCTGGGACAAGGAAGCCCGCTTCAAGCTCCCGGTAAAAATCTGGCGCGACATGATGGAATTCTACTATCCCACTAGCGCCTGGCTTTGCCTGCACAAAGATACCTTCGACCGTTTGTATCAGTACAAAGTCCGGCGCGGCATTCCCACATGGGAAGAGGCGCTGGAGAGCATCATCCCGGTTGAAGAGACGGTGATCTGATGAATCTCGCGACGGTGGACAAGATCGCGAAAGCGGTGCTGTACGAGGGATACATGCTCTATCCCTACCGCCCATCGTCAGTAAAGAATCAGCAGCGCTGGAATTTTGGCGTGCTCTGCCCGCAGTCTTACAGCGAAGCGCAAAAGGGCAACGACGCCTGGACTATGCAGACCGAATGTCTGGTCAAAGGCGGTTCGCTGACCGGGCTTGACGTTCGAGTGCGCTTTCTCCAGCTGGTGGCGCGCTCTGTCGGCGAACTGCTGACACCGGTGAGCGAATTGCATCCCGGAGAAATACCAGAGTTTCGGTTGGTGGAAAAACTTGCGATGAGTGGGCGCGTCTATCAGCCCTGGCAGGAAGCGGCGGAGCGGGAAATCATCGTGCCGGTTTGCAACGTGGAAGCGCTCGGCCGCAGTCCGATAACGCAAGCCTTCAGTTTTGCCGCGGAGAAGCAATTTGAGTCCTTGCGCGAGTCCGACGGCCGGATCGTCGGCATTCTTGTACGCGAGCGACATGCCCTTTTTGGCGAAGTGGAGGTTACCGGACAGCGTCAGAGCGATGGCGTCTTCACTGTGAGCGTAACCATCCGCAACACAACACGTTTTGAAATCGCGAAGAAGGCCAGCCGGGAAGAAGCTTTGTTAAAGGCTTTGGTCTCGGCTCACACCATCCTCGGCGTGCAGGAGGGAAGGTTTGTCTCGCTTCTGGCGCCCCCTGAGCAAATGAGCGAGTTGGCCGCGAGTTGCAGGAATGTGGGAACTTGGCCTGTCCTCGTCGGTGAGGAAGGACAATGCGACACTGTACTCTCTTCTCCGATCATTCTCTATGACTATCCCCAGATTGCTCCCGAGAGTGCCGGAGACCTGTTTGACGGAACCGAGATTGACGAGATTCTCTCGCTGCGCATCATGACGTTGACCGACGACGAGAAGCGCGAGATGAGCCAGTCGGATGAGCGCGCCCGCCAGATGCTCGAGCGCACCGAGACGATGCCGGTCGAACAGTTCATGAAGCTGCACGGAGTGCTGCGGGGACTGCGCCCGCTCAAGGAGCAGTCCCCATGAATGAGTGGGAATGGCAACTCCTCGAAGAAAAGACTCCGGTCGATCATCTCGAGATTTCGGGAATCCAGGTGCGGACCGGAAGTCGCGTGCGTCTGCGTCCCCGCAAGGGTGGCGATGTAATGGATATTGCGTTAGCGGGGCAGATTGCAACCATCGAATGCATCGAACAGGATTACGAGGGTAACAGACACGTCTGCGTAGTCGTTGATCAAGATCCGGGAAGAGACCTGGGCATGCTTCGGCAACCTGGTCATCGCTTCTTTTTTGAGGCGGAAGAAATCGAGCCGCTCTCACCTGACGAGATTCTCCCAAGCATAGCAACCCCGAAAACGGCCATTCTGGTGGCCGGCATCGGCAACATCTTTCTCGGCGATGACGCGTTTGGCGTGGAAGTGGTTCGCCGCCTGGCTGGCGTGCAGCTGCCGGAAAGCGTGCGGGTGGCAGATTTTGGCATCCGAGGCTTCGATCTCGCTTACGCTCTACAGGACGGTTACGAAACCACGATCCTGTTGGACGCTTGTCCGCACGGCGAGGCTCCGGGCACTCTCTACATCATCGAACCTGATCTGAAGGCGTTGGACGATGCGGACAATCCGCAGTCCGTGGTTGAAGCTCACGCCATGAATCCCATTAACGTGCTGCGCATGGCGCGGGCGATGAATATCGAAATAAAGAACGTGCTGCTCGTCGGCTGCGAGCCGGAAACCCTGGGAGGCGAAGAGGGTCGGATGGGACTGAGCGCCGCGGTCGAGGCGGCTGTGGATCACGCGGTCAAGCTGGTCGAATCGATCATCAACAAAATTCTCAACGGGAATCGGTTCGATTCCAATCTTGGTACAGCGCTATAAACATGTCACAAAAGGAGATTGCCGTGGCAATGGAAAATGGTGACGGAGGCTTCAACGACAAGGACACGCTGTTCATGCTGAGTGGAGTGGCGCTGGTGATTTTCGGGGCAGGCCTGATTCTTTCCAATCCGATCGCGCGGCGCTATCTCGGCCAGTTCGGGGTCGGAAATCTGGCTCAGGCCGCCTTGCCGGATCTGGACCGGTATTTGAAATTGCGGTCTATGTGACGATGTGAAATGACATGCGGGGCCGCAACCAAGTCCAAGTCAGGGGGACATCCGTTTGTCTACCGTAGGGACGCCGCAAGCGATCACGGTTCGATACTTAATCGATGCCAAGCGGAGTACGTTCACCGTGCGGGCATTTGCAACGGGTATGCTTTCGGCGTTTGCTCACAACCCGACGATTGCGATTCCTGATTTCCAGGGCGAGGTCTCCTTGAATCCCGACGCAGTGGAACAGAGTTCGCTACGAATGGTGATTCATGCGGCATCGCTGACCGTCACCGATGACATCAGCGAGAAGGATCGCAGGGAAATCAACCGGAAGATGCACGAGGAAGTCCTCGAGACCGACTCCTTCCCTGACATCGAGTACGCGTGCTCTCGCGTGTCCGGCAGCAAGATCACGGACGGACAATACTCGGTGGCTTTGAACGGGGACCTGACGCTGCACGCAGTTACACGCATTCAGTCGGTGTCCGCGCGCGCCCGGCTTAACGGTGATATGCTCCGCGCAACAGGAGACTTTCCTGTCCGCCTGAGCGACTACGAAATTCGGCCGATTACCGCGGCCGGGGGAACGATAAAGCTCAAAGATGAGCTCAAGCTGTCCTTTGATATATCCGCTCGCAAGCAGCAGTGAACGTTTGGCAGGCACGGGATTTTCGAGGATGGATCAGGACGAAACGAATCATGACGTCGCGGGAGGATGTCGCATGTGTCTAGCCATACCAGGGAAGATCGTCGAGATCTCTTCCGACCACCAGGATTCCGCGCTCGTGGATGTAGTCGGTGTGCGGCGCAAGATCGATCTGGGACTGTTGCAGGACGACAAGCCAGCGCCCGGTGACTGGGTGCTCATTCATGTCGGCTTTGCCATGAGCAAGATTAGCGAGCAGGATGCCGCCGACCAGATGAACACTCTTCGGCTGCTGGGAGAGATCGATGGAGCAATGCAGGAAATCCAGGGGTATCGTTTGGAGGATGTGAATTGACGCCCGCCCGCGTCCACCTCGCAAGGCAGGGACAATATGAGATTTGTCGATGAGTTCCGCGAACCCGAACTGATTTCGAAGGCGGCGGAAGAAATTCGCCGACTCGCCGGCACGGTACGCCATTACCGCATGATGGAAGTCTGCGGCGGACATACTCATGCCATTTATCGCTTCGGCCTGAAAGACATACTTCCGGAAAACATCGAGTTGATCCACGGCCCCGGCTGCCCGGTCTGCGTGCTGCCAATGGGAAGAATCGACGATGGTCTTTCCATCGCGCAGCAGTCGGATGTCATCTTCGCAGCTTTCGGCGACATGATGCGCGTCCCCGGAACTCAAGGCAGCCCGCTTGAGCACAAGGCCCGCGGCATGGACGTTCGGATTGTCTATTCGCCGTCCGATGCGCTGAAGCTGGCCCGGCTGAATCCCAACAAGCACGTCATGTTTTTCGCTATCGGATTTGAAACCACCGCGCCATCGACTGCGCTTACCATGATGCGCGCCAAGGCCGAAGGCGTCCGCAATTTCTCGGTCTTCTGCAATCACGTCACCATCATTCCGGCGATTCGTGCCATCCTCGACTCTCCCGACATGCGGCTCGACGCCTTCATCGGGCCCGGCCACGTTTCAACCGTCATTGGTTGCCGTCCTTATGAGTGGATCGCACAGAACGAACGCAAGCCGATCGTGGTCTCAGGCTTCGAGCCGCTGGACATGCTGCAATCCATCGGCATGCTCCTGCGTCAGTTGAAGGCGGGGGAGGCCAAGGTCGAGAATCAATACAAACGCGTTGTTCCCTGGGAGGGCAACCGAGCCGCGCTTCGTGCCATGGCCGAGGTCTTCGAGTTGCGTCCTTATTTTGAATGGCGCGGCCTAGGATTTATTTCGCAGTCGGCACTGCGCGTCAACGACAAGTACGCCGAATGGGACGCGGAACAACGCTTCGCGGTTCCAGGCATTCGGGTGACCGATCCTAAAGCCGCGCAATGTGGCGAAGTGCTGAAGGGCGTGCTGAAGCCGCATCAGTGTAAACTTTTTGGCCGCGAGTGCACGCCGGAGCATCCGATCGGCGCACTCATGGTGTCATCGGAAGGATCATGCGCCGCATATCACAACTACGAACACCGCAAGGCAGCAATGATAAGTCTGAACTCGGTCGCGTGAGCGCTCCGGCCGCAGTGCTTGCCGAATCCGCACCCGTGCGGTTCCGCGACCCCCAAATCGAGATGGCGCACGGTGCCGGAGGAAAAGCCTGCCGCAAGCTCGTCGAAGGCCTTTTTGCTCCCCTGCTTTTTGGCGCGGCTCCCGGCCCACTCGGAGACGCCGCGCACGTCGAGATCAACGGCACGACCGTTGCGATCACCACCGATAGCTTTGTGGTTAAGCCACTGAGTTTTCCGGGCGGCTCGATTGGTGAACTTGCAGTGAACGGTACGGTGAACGACCTCGCGGTTTCGGGCGCGAGAGCAGAAGCGCTCGTGGTCTCATTTGTGCTCGAAGCGGGGCTCCCAACGCAGGTTCTCGAAGCCGAAGTTCGTGCTATGGCGAAGGCCGCGCGGGACGCGGGTGTCCGGATCGCTGCCGGTGACACCAAGGTCGTTGAACACGGCAAAGCGGACCAGATGTACGTCACTACGACCGGTATCGGCCGCTTGCTTCCTGGAGTGACCATCGACCCTTGCTCGGTGCGAGTCGGCGACAAAATTCTGCTTTCGGGCCCCATCGGCGATCACGGCATCACTATCCTGCTGGCACGCGGTGATCTTGATTTCGAAGCCGACCTTCGCTCCGATACCCGCTCCGTGCTTTCCCTGGTTGAAACCCTCATTCACGCCGCTGGCCCGGGCATCCGCTGGATGCGCGATCCGACTCGTGGCGGCGCCGCGACATCGCTAAATGAGCTGGCGCGTGACTGCGGACTAGGGATGACTCTTTTTGAAGATCAGATTCCCGTGCGCGATACCGTACGCGGTGCGTGTGAGTTGCTTGGACTCGATCCGCTGCACATTGCGAATGAGGGGCAGTTTCTGGCGGTTGTCTCCCCGGAGTACGCCGACGCTGCGCTCAACGCATTGAGCCTGGCGCAGGGCGGAAGTGAAGCGCAGGTGATCGGCGAAGTTCGCGAACAACCTGTCGGGACGGTGCTCGTGACAACCCTTTACGGCGGCAGCCGAATCGTAGATATGCTGGTCGGCGATCCATTGCCGCGAATTTGCTAGAAGAAGACAAATTTGTCAGGGATAGACGCTATGCCAACGGTCTGTAAACTCGCGACCCAAGTCGAACAGCGTCTGCTGGAGCGTAACCCATTGTTCGAGTATTTTTTCTCGCGCGAAGCGCCGCGCCTGGCAGAAGCGTGCCGCGAAATGTCGGAACGGTTTCTGCGCGGAGGGCGATTGCTCGCTTTTGGGCGCGGACCCTATGCCACCGATGCCCAGCATGTATCGGTGGAGTTCGTTCACCCGGTCATCGTGGGCAAGCGCGCGCTGCCCGCGCTGGATCTGTCGGTTCTTTTTCGACCGTGGCTCGAAGCGATTCTTCGTCCGGAAGACATCGTCATGGGATTCAGTCCCCCGGAAGGCGATCCCGAAGTATGGGCTACGCTGCAGCAGGCGCGCCGTCAAGACGCGATGACGTTTGCTCTACCTGGCGTCGAAGGTTCCTATGCAGTGGACGCGCCTACGAATGATCCGTTTATGCATCAGGAAATGATCGAGGTGCTCTACCACACGCTCTGGGAGACGGTGCACGTCTTTTTCGAACACCGCGAACTCGGCTATGAGGTAGGGGACTCGGGATTTCTCTATCCATTTCTGGGAACGGCAAAGCAGGGCACCGTCGGCTTGGTGGCGGAAGTGGCATCTTCCATCCTGACGAAAGTCCACGACGATGCCACGCTGCGCGCGCAAGTGGCGCGGGAAGAAGCCGAACAAATCGGTAACACCGTGCTGGCTATTCACCAGCGGCTGTTGCGCGGCGGCAAGCTCATTCTCTTCGGCAATGGCGGGTCTGCGACCGACGCCAACGATTTCGCCATCGATTGCGTGCTCCCGCCGCCTGGCTATCAGTCTATCCCCGCGGTGTCACTCTCGCTGGAGCCAGCGAATATCACTGCTGTTGCCAACGACATCGGCACAGATGCAATTTTCCTTCGCCAGTTGATCGCGCAGGCTCGTCCGGAAGATGTGGCAGTGGGAATCTCAACTAGCGGCGGATCTGTGAACATCATCATGGCCCTGGAAGAAGCGCGGCGGCGGAATATGTTGACCGTGGCGCTGCTGGGCTACGACGGGGGCGAGATCAAGCGCAAGCACCTCGCTGACTTTCCCGTGGTGGTGAACTGCGACTATATCCCCCGCATTCAGGAAGTGCAGGCTTCGATCTACCATGTCATCCGCGAATCGTTGCAGACGTGGAACCAGGAGGTATTGAGGCGTGGCCAGGCTTGAACTCTATGGAACTGCTCGCTGTCCTCACACCGGCGAAATGCGCGAATGGCTGGAGTGGAAGCGCAGTGTGTTTGTGGAGTACGACGTGGAAGCCGATCCTGTAGCGCGCGGACGCATGCGCGAGATCGCGCGTGGGCAGCGCGCCGTGCCAATCCTGGTCGAGGACGGCAAGGTCGTCCAAGTGGGATGGCAGGGTCACAGCTGCATCGTCGACGAGTAGACGAAGAGTACAAGGTAAACGACATAATGGTCGGCGCTTGTTCCATCCGAGTTCGGGGTGTAGTGCAGGGTGTGGGATTCCGTCCGTTTGTCTATCGCCTGGCCTGCGCCAACACGCTGAAGGGATGGGTGCTGAACGCCGAAGAAGGAGTAGAGATTCATCTCGAAGGCGCGGAGACCGGGCTGGAAGCTTTTGTTCGGGACTTGAAAGCGCAGCCGCCACCTGCAGCCAGCATCGCGGAAATCGACGTACGGCCTGCGGAGGCCACCGGCTTGCACGAATTCACAATCCGGACGAGCCAGCCCCGGGAGCGGCCCACGGTTCGCATTTCGCCGGATCTGGCGGTTTGTGATGAATGTTTAAAGGAGCTCTTTGACCCGGCCGATCCGCGTTATTGGTATCCGTATATCAACTGCACCAACTGCGGACCGCGCTACACGGTAGTGCTGACTCTGCCTTACGACCGGCTGAACACCACCATGAGAGATTGGCCGCTCGATGACTACTGCTCCGCGGAATATGCGAGCCCGGGCAACCGTCGTTTTCACGCCCAGCCCGTGGCCTGTCCCGCGTGCGGTCCAAGCTACTATCTTCACCCGCATCTTCCCTCGAAGCTTCAAGCTGACAACGACGAAAGCGATAACAGCATTCGCCGGGCGGCCGAGATTCTTCGTGCCGGCGGGATTCTCGCCGTGAAAGGACTCGGCGGGTACCACCTGGCATGTAATGCCCGGAATCCAGCTGCCGTCGCGGCTTTGCGGGATCGCAAATACCGGAAAGAAAAACCGTTTGCTGTGATGATACGGAATGTCGAGATGGCCCACGCTCTGGTCGAGCTTTCCTCTGAAGCGGAAGCCCTTCTCACTTCGGTCGCCCGTCCCATCGTGCTTGCGCCGGCAAGAATCCAACTCAGCGGCGTCGCTCCGGAGAATATCGAACTCGGCGTGATGTTACCTTACACCCCTATGCACCACTTGCTGTTCGCTGCCGGCGGTCCGGAAGTCCTGGTCATGACCAGCGCAAATCGGTCGAGCGAGCCGATCGCTTACGAAGACGAAGACGCATTACAGCGACTGGCAGGAATCGCAGACTCATTTCTGATTGGGCAGCGGACGATCGCGCGCCGAGTGGACGACTCCGTGGCGCGAGCTGGAGCTTTCGGCCCGGTAATCCTGCGTCGCTCCCGTGGTTACGCTCCGGGCGCTGTTGCGTCACTTCCTGCCGAGGGCCCAGTCCTCGCGCTGGGCGCCGACCTGAAAAATACGATTACGCTGGTGGTGGATGGCCAGGCTTTTTTGAGCCAGCACATCGGGGACTTGGATCATTACCAGTCGCTCCGCGCATTTCACGAGACCATCGAGGACATGGTCTCGATGTACAAAGTTCCCTGGGACGAATTGCTTCTGGTGAACGATCTTCATCCGCAATATCTCTCAACGGCCCACGCCGCAACGCTCGGAGTTCCGCAAAGCCATGCGGTGCAGCACCACCGCGCACACGTGGCATCTGTGCTTGCGGAACGGGGAGAGTGGACGAAACGAGTCGTGGGCGTAAGCTTTGACGGCACCGGATACGGAGACGACGGATCGATTTGGGGCGGCGAGATCTTTGTGGGCAGCGTACAGGAAGGTTTCGATCGCGTGGCTCATTTGCGCCGCGCAGCGCTTGTGGGCGGCGACGCTGCCGCGCACTACCCAGTCCAGGCGGCGGCTGGATTCCTGGCCCAGGTGGATGGTTTGCCAGACTTGCTTGCCGAGCCCTTTGTTTTTCCCGAGCGCTACCGGAACGCGATGGAGTTGGTACGGAAAGATGTGCGAACGTTTGCTACGACCTCGGTGGGACGTCTGTTTGACGCGGCTGCATCGCTTCTCGGGTTTACCCGTGAGGTGACTTTTGAAGGACAGGCCGCGATGTGGCTCGAACAACTCGCCCACAGCGCGCCCTTGACGGAGCCCTATCCCTTCCCGTTCATCGGTAGAGAGCTCGATTTTCGACCGCTGCTACAGGCCGTGGTGCTGGACCGGGTTCGCGGGCGGGAAGTCAGGGAAATCGCGCGATCCTTCCAACTGGGTATCGGTCAGGGTTTGCGCAATGCCTTGGACGTCATCTCTCGCAGTCGCGGATTGGATACTGTTGTTCTCTCCGGAGGAGTCTTTCAGAACGAGTTGTTACTGGAAGACTTGAAGTCGATGCTGACGGAAGGAGAAAGATCGCTGCAAGTGTGGACCAATCGCGCAGTCCCTCCCAACGACGGAGGCATCAGCCTGGGCCAGGCAGCATTGGCGGCCTTCGGTCAGTTCGATACCATTCAGCAGCCCGGCGAACACTTGAGCGAACACCGCAGCGGGTCGAGCTATGCATGAGCTTTCCATTGCGATGAGCATCGTCGAATTGGCCGAGGAGGAGGCAGAGCTCCGCGGAGTTCAGATTGAAGCTGTGCACTTAAAGCTGGGGGCCCTTTCCGGCGTGGCGAAAGACGCACTCCTCTCCTGTTATCAAATGGCCTGCGAGAATACTCCACTGCAAGGTTCTCGCCTCGTGGTTGAAGAGGTTCCCGTGGTGATCTTTTGTCCCAGTTGCCGGGCACAACGCCCTCTCAGCTCTGCACAGTTGTTTTGTTGTCCGGAATGCGGAACTCCATGCTCTGAGATCGTGCAGGGCAAGGAACTCGAAGTGGTTGCATTGGAGATACAGGAATGCGCCCCGAACCCCGTTTGATTGAAGTCCGAAAGAATGTGCTGAAGCAGAACGACGTTGTGGCCCGATCCCTTCGCGGCCGCTTTCGCGCCGCCGGAGTTTTCGTCGTGAGTCTTGTCTCCAGCCCCGGCTCGGGGAAGACTGCATTCCTCGAAAAGACGCTCACTCGTCTTCGCCCAAACTACCGCGTGGCCGCTCTGGTCGGCGACCTTGCCACCGAAAATGATGCGTTGCGTTTGGCGCGAAGCGAGGCTCCAGTCAAACAAATTACGACCGGCACTCTCTGTCACCTCGAGGCGGCGATGGTCCAAATCGCGCTTGAAGGGTGGGATCTCAACCAGTTGGATTTCCTCTTTATCGAAAACGTTGGGAACCTGGTTTGTCCTTCTTCTTATGATTTGGGCGAGGATCTCCGTCTCGTACTTATTTCGGTGACCGAGGGCGAGGACAAGCCGCTCAAGTACCCGACCATTTTCAACAGCGCGGATGTGGCAGTCGTCACCAAGGTTGACTTGGCGGACGCGGTTGAATTCAGCTGGAAGACCGCGTACGACAACATCCAGGCTGTACGCCCGGGCATGCCGGTCCTTAAGCTTTCAGCTAAGACCGGGGAGGGCGTGGAAGACTATTTGAGATTTCTTGCGGCGCGCCTGCGCCAGGCAGCGGCAGTCTAAGCAATCCAAGTAGAGGTACACGATCAGCTTTCTTTCCATCCTCGCGGGGGGGCCTGGGGATGCGCCACGCCACAGATCCCGACCATGTCATAGCGGTCACAACCATCGTCGGCAATCAGCGCAACAGTTTGCGGGCGGTGTTGATCGGA
>Ga0185299_10001969_pt1 | contig 34499 bp, 32 predicted proteins | sample PaiPotPPA55metaG_FD_128002 | JGI IMG/M metagenome (GOLD analysis project Ga0185299, IMG submission 128002) | Iron sulfur acid spring bacterial and archeal communities from Banff, Canada, to study Microbial Dark Matter (Phase II) - Paint Pots PPA... ...
CAGCCCGCCGATCCGATCGCCGATCTCGTCCAGGCTGTCCAGGCCGAGCGCCATGCACAGCCGGCGCTCGCTGCCGAAGACGTTCATGGCCAGCGCCAGCCGCGAGCCCTTGACGTTCTCGAACAGCAGCGCGGGCCCCAGCTCGCCGTTCTCCCGCTTCTTCTGCACCCGGTCGGTGATCTCCCCGACCTCCAGGTAGGGATCGACCTCCGCGCGGACGCGGCGCAGCTCGCCCTCCTTCTCGAGGGCTTTGAGGAAGGAGCGGAGATCTTCGTAGGCCATGCCCACAAGTATCCGCTACGGCCTAGTAGCGCACCTCGACCAGGGCTCCATACCCGAGGAAACGGTAGAAGTACTCGGCGTTCTGCAAGGACAGGTGCACACAGCCGTGCGAGCGGACGGTCACCGGGTCCTCGTGGAACGCGTCGCCCTCGTAGAAGAACACGCTGTAGGGCATGGGAGCGTCGTACGTGGTGGACCAGCCGTCCACGACCTTGTACCAGACGTGGAAGTTACCGGCCGGGGTCGGCAGGCTGGCACGGCCGGTGGCGACGCGGACCGGGCCGTAGACGACCCTTCCGTCGCGCAGCAGCCAGGCCTCCTGCTTCGACAGCGAGACGCAGGCGACGGCGTAGATGTCGCAGGGCACACCCTCGGCCCGCAGTGCGGCGCTCTTCGAGCTGGCCGAGTTCTGCATCACCGCAGCTGCTGCAGCGGCTGACGCGGCGGCAGCAGCGGCTTCCTTGGCCGAGACCAGTCTCATCGCGGAGGCACTCGCCTCGGCCGCCGCGAGCTGGAGGGGCACGGAGTCTTGGTCATCCGCCGCGACGACCTGTGCTGAGATGCTGCGCGCAGCGTCGGTGGCAACCGCATCGCTCCTCGGTGCGGCCGAGGCTCCGGTGGCGAGGGTCGCGGCCGCCGCGACGGCGACCAGGACGGAGCCCCCGGCGAGGTAAGGCATGGAACGACGGATCGACACTGGCGCACTCCTCACGTCACAGGACGGTCGTGCTCTCTCCGGAGTTGTAGCCCTCTGAGACGCGGTTCAACCAGGCCGAACGGGTGGTTTGTCGTATTTGTTATACGCCGGAAGAGTGAGCCCCCAAAGTTTAGCCCTGCGCGAGCACCTTCCTATTGACCTCGCGCACGGCCGGGGCGAGCTCCGGCAGCTCCAGCACTTCGACCCCGGCCGCCAGCAGCCGCTCCGCGCCGTCGCAGACGGCCAGCAGCGCCGGCTCGCGATAGGCCAGCACCACGCGGGGAATTCCGGCGGCGAGGATGTGATCGGTGCAGCTGAGGGGCCGTGAGGCGCGCGGCGAGCAGGGCTCCAGCGAGGTGTAGAGGGTCGCGGTGCGCAGCCGCGGGTCGTCCGAGCCGAGCTTGGCGATAGCCACTTCCTCGGCGTGGTTCGCGGACGGATCGCCGAGTCCGTACAGCGGTTCGCGCGAGTAACCGGTGCTCAGGATCTCGCCGTCCTCGGCGGCGATGATCGCGCCGACGGAGTACGCGCGCAGCACAGGAGGGCAGGAGCGGGACAGCTCGATGGTCAGCCGCAGCAGTTCCTCGTCTGAACTGCTACGCCGAACGAGGTACCGCGCGTAGAGCACGTCACCCAGCGAGCGGGACTCGGCCAGCAGCATCCGACGCTCCGGGGACTGCGGGAAACTCGCGGCCCCTGGCAGTCCGAAGGCCCGCGGCGCGGCGGCGTCCCCGATCAGGAACGGGGCGTAGGCCAGCTGGATCTCGTCGGCCAGGTCCGCCGCCAGAAACTCCGTCAGGATCGCCGAGCCGCCCTCGACCATGAGTCGGCGCACGCCCCGCGCGGCCAGGTCGGCGAGCACGTCCGGCAGCTCCTGCCGCCCCTCGTAGACCACGGTCTCCGCACCCGGCTCGGCCAGCACGGCGGCGGCCGGGTCGATCCCGTGCGAGCCGCCGAGCACGACGCGCAGCGGGCTCGGCGCGAGACCGAAGGATTCACGTTCGGCCCGCCGCTCGGCCGAGCGCACCAGCAGCCGCGGATTGTCCGCGCGCACGGTGCCCGCGCCAACCAGGATCGCGTCGCTGCCGGCCCGCGCCGCGTCCACCCGATCGAAGTCGGCGGCGTTCGAGAGCAGCAGGCGGCGCGGCGAGGCGTCGTCCAGGCATCCGTCGAGGGACGCGGCGAAGCTCAGCAGCACATAGGGACGAGGATCAGCAGCCATGCGTCGATGCTATCCGGCGGGCGGAAAGCGCTTCAGTTGACGATGTCCCCCGAGGCGACCTGCACGCACTGGCCGGTCGTCGCCGCGTTCAGCTCCGAGGACGACGATGGGGCCGAGGCCGCCGCGGTGGTCGACGGGGACGCGCTGGACGACGCGGTCGTGGACGAGTACGTCGTGCCACTGGCCCAGTCCGTGCCGATGACGACCGCCACCTCGGAGTAGTTCGAGGACTCCTGCACCCGCGAACTCGGGATGCCCAGCGCCGCGGCTACGGCCGCGGCCGACTGCGCGCGGTCTGAGGGGTAGTAGACCATCGTCGTCGAGGTCGTGCTCGCGTTGCCGGTGGAGATGTTCGACTCGCTGAAGCCGCCGGCCACCAGGGCCTTCGCCACCGTCGAGGCGCGGCCGGCGGTGCCGGTGCCGTTGAGCACTTCCGCGTGCACCTGGGACGTCACGACGCTCGACGTCGAGTCGGCGGCGTCCTCGACCTGGTACGCGGCGGCCTCAGCCGTGGCCGCGCTGGTCGCGCTGTCCGCCTCGCTCTTCAGCGAAGTCGCGGAACTGCTCGCGGAGGACGAGGAGTAGGGCACGTCGTTCTTGATGTTCGTGAACATGTCCTGGGCTTCGGACGCGTTCGTTATCACCCGGTTGGTGTTGTTCGGGTCGAGTTCCCAGGGCATGGTGACGAACGTGACCCGGTTCGTGGGCACCTTGTTCATCGTGTCGAACAGGCTGATCAGGTTGGTGACCCCGGCCAGGCCGTCGTCCACCTGCACGGACTTGGTGGCCGCGTTGGCGATCGTGTAGAGGTTGCCGATGTCGGTGAACGAGGCCTGCGAGCGCAGGGTCCTGATCATGTTCGACAGGAATATGTGCTGAGCCTTCTCCCGGCCGAGGTCCGAGCCGTCGTAGAAGCCGTGCCGGGTGCGCACGAACTCGAGCGCCTGCTGGCCCGAGATCGTCGTGGTCCCGGCGTTCAGCCGCAGGCCCGAGTCCTTGTCGTACATGGTGTTCGACACGCAGACCGGGACGCCGCCGAGCGCGTCGGACATGGTGACCACGCCGGAGAAGTCCACCTCGACGTAGTGGTCGATGGTCAGGCCGGTCAGCTGGTGCACGGTGGCGACGGTGCAGGAGGCGCCGTTGGCCAGCGAGGAGTTAATCATGCCGTAGTACGAGGAGCTCGAGCCGCAGGCCGGGATCGTCGTCTCGGTGTCCCGGGGTATGGACATGATCGTCGAGTTGGTGCGGTCGGCCGCGAGGTGGATGACCATCAGCACGTCGGAGTTGCCGGCGCCGCTGGACGAGCAGTCGCCGCCGAGCTTGCAGTCGGCCGCGGACACGCGCGCGTCGGTGCCGATCAGCAGCACGTTCATGGCGGTGTTGCCGAACTTGTCGGGCGTCTCGGCCTGCTGGGTGACGCCCGTGGGCAGCAGCGCGGTGTGCTTGATGTTGCCGTCCAGGTGCGCGACCACGTAGGCGCCGACGCCGACGACCGCGGCCACCACGCCGGTGGTGCCCAGCGCGGTGTACTTGAGCACCTTCTTCTTCCGGCCGGGCTCGGCCCGTCGGCGCCGCTTGGCGCTGGCCCGCGCGGCCCGGCCCTTCGGGTCCAGCTCGTCGAGGTCCAGGTCGGCGTTTATGTTCCCGGCGGCCGGCATCGCGCCGGTCCGCGCCGCGGCGGGCGTGAGCGGGGTCCACGGTTCGGCCGGCGCGCCCTGCGGGGAGGCCGGCGGCGGGGAGGAGTGACGAGCGGACCGCTCCGGACGGCGGCTACCGTAGCCGCGGCTCGGCGGCCGAGGCTCGTAGTGGTTGTCGTCGTCGTAGCTCATCCGGATGCTCGTCCTTCCCAAACACGACCGCCGCCCCTGGGGGCGGCGGCCAACAGCTGTCTGGTTATAGGACGAGCGGACAGACCTTTTGGTTGCCCGTTTCGTTACCTGATCGCGGTCTGCTACAGACCCGCGTACGAGTGCTTGCCGGTCAGCAGCGTGTTCACGCCGAAGTAGTTGAACAGCACGCAGGCGAACGCGAGGAGCGCGATGTACGCGGCGACCTTGCCCTTCCAGCCGTGCGTGGCCCGGGCGTGCAGGTAGGCGGCGTAGATCACCCAGACGATGAACGACCAGGTCTCCTTCGGGTCCCAGCCCCAGTACCGGCCCCAGGCCTTCTCGGCCCAGATCGCGCCGGCCATGATCGCGAACGTCCACAGCGGGAAGATGAAGGCGATCACCCGGTACGCGGTGCGGTCCAGCGCGACCGAGGAGGGCAGCCGGCTGAGCGAGCCGGTCAGCCGCGGCAGCGAACCCTCCTCGTTGTACGACTTGAGCAGGTAGAGGATGGTGGCCACGGTCGCCACGCCGAACGCGCCGGTGCTCAGCACGGCCGCGGTGACGTGGATGTAGAGCCAGTAGGAGTTCAGCGCCGGAACGAGCTCCTCGGCGTCGGTGTACAGCACCGTGTAGGCGATGCCGAGGGTGAGCAGCACGATCGCGGTGACCGGCAGGCCCATCCAGCGCACCTTCTTGCGCAGCCCCAGCAGCACCAGGTAGGCGAAGCTCATGGCGAGCGCGGCGGCGCAGGAGAACTCGTACATGTTCGCCCACGGCACGCGGTGCGCGGCCAGACCGCGGCAGAGCACGCCGGCGAAGTGCAGGGCGAAGGCGATGAAGCTGGCCATCACGGCGAAGCGGCCCATGACCTCGGCGCGCAGGTTGCCGCCGGAGATGGTCGGCTCCTCGTCCTCGGCGATCGAGCGGGTCAGCACGGTCACGCCGTTGCCGCCGTCGGTGGCGTTCACGGCCTCGACCGCCGGGGCCGCGGCCTGCCGGCCGATCTTGCCGCTCCCGGCCTTCTCGGCGCCCACCGCTTCCACGTTCCGGCCGAAGCGCGAGCTGGTGCCGAAGGCCCACTCGGCGCAATAGGCGAAGAACGCCACCGCGTAGACGACCAGCGAGAGGGCGATGAACAGATTGCTGTAGTGCGCGTATGTCTCGTTAATACTCACGCGGAGGCTCCATCGGGGACGGACTCGGGCTGCCGCACGGCCGCGGCGAGGGCTTGCGCGGTCTGGGTGACGTCGGTGGTGGGCGTGGCGCCCTCGGTCCGGGCCAGGCCCGCGACCTCGACCAGGCGGGTGCCGTCCGCCTGCTCGCTCACCCGCACCCAGATCCGGCGACGGCGGATGCCGAGCGAGCTGATCAGGCCGAGCACGGCCAGGATCGCCGCGGGCAGCACCACCTTCTGGCCGGGGTCGTAGGCGATGTTCAGCTGGACCCACTGCTTGACCCCGACGAAGGTGATCGAACCGTCGTTGTCCGGCAGCTTCACGGTCTGGCCGGCCGAGAGCTCGAGCGCGTTGCCCGCGGCGGCGCTCGCCCCCTTGGTCTTGACGTCGAGCTGCTTCATATCGGTGGTGTCGAGGCTGTAGACGCTCTGGTCCTCGCCGCCGTTCACGTTCAGGTTGCCGGCGTACGCGGACAGGATCAGCATCGGGTTGAGCGCCGCCGGGAAGATCGAGGCGGGCATCGCTCCGGAGGTGACGATGGCGTCCGGCAGGAACCAGCCCTGGAAGCCCAGGTCGGTGCCGCCGGCGGTGTAGGCCGGGGCCTTGATCGCGCCGGAGGAGTCGAAGTACTCGTCCTGCCCGAGGAAGGTGACCGCGCCGTTGTAGAGCACCCGGCCCTTGCCGTCCTTGACCTCGACCTCCGGCGAGTATCCGTGGCCCTCGAGGAAGATGTTGGTGCCGTTGACGGTGATCGGCGAGTTCACCTCGAGGTCCTCGCTCTTGGCCGCGGAGGTCGGCGTGGCCTTGAAGGAGACGTAGGCGTCGAAGGTGCGCGGCTGGGCGAACTGGTCGCCGCTGTCCTGGTAGGTGGCGTCGAACTTGTTGAGCACCAGGCTGAAGTTCGGCAGGTCCTGCGCGGAGACGGCCGGGCCGAGCGTCAGGCTGTCGTAGTTGGCGACCGTGTCGGAGAAGCCGGTGCCCTCGGTGACCAGCACCGCGCCCTTGAAGCCGAAGAAGTGGCCGATGGCGACGCCGGTCAGCAGGCCGATCAGCGAGAGGTGGAAGATCAGGTTGCCGGTCTCGCGCAGGTAGCCCTTCTCCGAGGAGACCCAGCCGCCGGAGCGGTCGGTGCCGCGCACGGTCTTGAACCGACGGCCCTTGAGGCGCTTGGCCGCGAGCTTGAGCACCTCCTCGGATTCGGCGGTGGTGCTGAACGAGGCGTGCACCGGCAGCCGCTTGAGGTTGCGCGGCGCGGCGGGGGGAGCCGAGCGCATCATCTTGAAGTGCGCCCAGGAGCGCGGGACGATGCAGCCGATCAGCGAGACGAACAGCAGGCAGTAGATCGCGCCGAACCAGACCGACTCGAAGACGTCGAACAGCTGCAGGTCGTTCAGGATCGGCGCCCACCTGGTGTGGTTCGTGTAGAACGTCACCACCTGGGTCGGGTCGATCTCGCGCTGCGGCAGCAGCGAGCCGGGGATCGCGGCCAGCGAGAGCATGAACAGCAGCACCAGCGCGATGCGCATGGACGTCAGCTGACGCCAGGTCCAGCGCAGCATGCCGAGAATGCCGAGCGAGGGGACCGCTATCCCGTCGTCCGCCTTCGGCTGCGTGGTCAGCTTCTCGGCGCGCTCGGTCCGCGCGACCTCGACCGCGTCCTCGGTCAGCAGCTCTTCGGCCGAGTTCTCGCGGGCGTCGTTCTCGCGGGCGTCCTCGAGCTCGGCTGGAGCCGCGTCGCCGGCCCCGGCCGCTCCCGCGGTCTCCTGCGCTGTCTGCTCACTCACCTGAACTAATCCTTTGGTTGTCTACGTCGTCGTCCCCGCGACTACTCGCGACCGCTTACAAGGGCAGGTTCGTTCCCTGCACCCACGTCTGCATCTGCGTGACCAGGTGCTCCCACACCCCGGACGCCAGGGCCACGCCGACCAGGCCGATCATGGCGCCGCCGAGGCGGGTCACCAGCGTGTAGTGCCGCTTGATCCAGCCGATCGCGCGCATCGCCCAGCCGAAGGCCACCGCCGCGATCAGGAACGGCAGGCCGAGGCCGAGGCAGTAGAAGGCCGAGAGCAGCGCGCCGCGCCCGGCCGTGCCCTGGGTGAAGGCCAGCTCCTGAACCGCCGTCAGGGTCGGGCCGAGGCAGGGCGTCCAGCCGAGTCCGAAGACCAGGCCGAGCAGCGGCGCGCCGAGCAGGCCCATGGCCGGCCGGTAGCGCACCCGCACGTCCCGCTGCATCCAGCCGCTCCACCGGTCCGGGATGAGCCCGGCGAAGAAGACGCCCATGACGATCATCAGCAGGCCGAAGGTTATGTCGAGTCCGCGCTGATGCTGGATCAGGGTCTCGCCGAAGTCGCCGAAGGCGTAGCCGGCGGTGACGAAGACCGTGGAGAATCCGAGCACGAACAGGAACGCGCCGAGCAGCGTGCGGTGCCGCGCGCCGAAGCGGGGCCGCCGTTTCACGACCGCGTCCGCGCCCGCTTCCCCGTCGGCCGCGGGCTGTCCCTTCGCCGTGGTTCTGGCCTGGTCCTGCGCGTCCACCGCGGACATCCCGGTGACGTACGACAGGTAGCCGGGCACCAGCGGCAGCACGCAGGGCGAGGCGAAGGAGATCGCTCCCGCCGCGATCGCCACCGGAACCGCGAGCAGCAGCGAACCGTTGTCCATCAGGGACCCGATCGACACGGTCAGCTCCCAGCCATCGCGTAGTCGATCTCCTGCACGAGTTCGGGCTCGGTGATCCCGCCGAGCACGCGCACCGCGACCTTGCCGCTGCTGTCCACGATCACCGTCGCGGGCACGCTGGTGGCCGGGATGATCTGCTTGAGCGCGAGCACCAGCGTCTCGTCCGGATCCTGCAGCGAGGGGTACTTGATGCCGAACTGCGAGTTGTAAGCGAGGGCCGCCGCGTTGTCGTCGCGGGTGTTGATCCCGACGAAGTCGACGCCCTTGGGCTCGAATTTCCCGTAGGCCTCAGCGAGGTCCGGCGCCTCCTCCCGGCACGGCGTGCACCACGAGCCCCAGACGTTGACCACCGTGACGTGTCCCGGGTAGGACACGCCCAGCGACTTCCCCTGCAGGGTGCTGCCGGACAGGGCGGGCATCGACTGCCGGTCGGCGACCTTGATCTGGGTGATCCCGACCGTGACGCTGACGTAGCCCGTCTCAGCCCCGTTCGAGCTGCCGGAGTCGCTTCCACAGCCCGCGAGGGCCGCGGCCGCGGCGAGGCCCGCAGCCGCGACGACGAGCGCGCGGCGGCGGGCGAGTTTCGGTGCGACCATGCGAAGAGTTTCGCATGCCCGTTTTCTGACGAAGGCGTCGGGTCAGCGGTTCTCAGGAATGCTCAGCTTGCCGTGATCTCCACGTGACCTGACTGACCGTCCGTCAGGCGCCCGCCACGAACTTCTTCGTGGTCTTCGTCGGCAGCAGGTCCTTGGACGGCTCGTGGTACTCGAGGCCGACGAGCTGGGTGCCCACGTAGACGAACGAGGTGACCGAGGCGAGTGAGCACTGCCGCTTGCGCGGGTCGTGCCAGAGCGGGCGGTGCTCGGCGGCGAGCCGGCTGATCCAGATCGGCAGCTGGTGGCTGACGCAGACCGCCTCGTGGCCCAGCGCGTTGTCGCGCGCCGTCTCGAGCGCGGCGCGCACGCGGGCGACCTGCTCCTTGTACGGCTCGCCCCAAGAGGGCCGGAACGGGTTGTAGAGCTTGGCCCAGACCTGCGGCCGCTTGAGCACGCCGTCGCCGACGCTGAACTTCTTGCCCTCGAAGAAGTTGGCGGCCTCGATCAGCCGGCCGTCGGTCCCGACCTCGAGCTCGTGCCGGGCCGCGATCGGCGCGGCGGTCTCCTGGGCGCGCTCGAGCGGGGAGGCGACCACGTGCACGACGTCGCGCTCGGCGAAGAACTCGGCGCCGCGCTCGGCCATCTTGCGGCCGAGGTCGGACAGGTGGAAGTCGGGCAGCCGGCCGTAGAGCACGCCCTCCGGGTTGTACACCTCGCCGTGCCGCATCAGGTGGACGACGGTCCTGACTCCGGGGTCGATCTGCTGCGTCATGCGAGCTCTTTCTCGGGAAGGGACGAACGGGGGCTCAGGCGGCCGCGGCGGCGCGGGCGGCGTGCGGCAGGGCCTCGGCGATCCGGGCGACCGCGGCCTCATCGTGCGCGGCGGAGACGAACCAGGCCTCGAAGGCGCTCGGCGGCAGGTAGACGCCGTGCGCGAGCATGCTGTGGAAGAAGGCCTTGAACTTCCCGGTGTCCTGCGTCTTGGCCGTCGCGTAGTCGTTGACCTCGGCGTCGGTGAAGAAGATCGAGAACATGGTCCCGGCGAACTGGACGCGGTGCGCGACGCCGGCCTCGGACAGCGCGTCGGACGCGTACTGTGCGATGGTCTTCGCAGTGGCGTCGAGGTGGGTGTAGACCTCGGGCGTGCAGTGCCGGAGCGTGGCCAGGCCTGCGGCGGTGGCCACCGGGTTCCCGGAGAGCGTGCCCGCCTGGTAGACGGGGCCGGCCGGGGCGAGGTGGCCCATCACGTCGGCGCGACCGCCGAAGGCCGCGGCCGGGAAGCCGCCGCCCATCACCTTGCCGAAGGTCATCAGGTCGGGCGCGACGCCGTCGATGCCGTACCAGCCCTCGCGCGAGGTGCGGAAGCCGGTCATCACCTCGTCGGAGATGTAGAGGGCTCCGTTGGCGTGGCACAACTCGCGCAGCGCCGCGTTGAAGCCGGGCAGCGGCGGGACGACGCCCATGTTTCCCGCGGCGGCCTCGGTGATGACGCAGGCGATCGCGTCCCCGTGCTCGGCGAACGCGGCGCGCGCGGCCTCGAGGTCGTTGTAGGGCAGCACGATCGTGTCGCCGGTCTGGGTGCCGGTCACGCCCGGGGTGTCCGGCAGCGCGAGCGTCGCGACTCCGGAGCCCGCGGCGGCCAGCAGCGCGTCCACGTGGCCGTGGTAGCAGCCGGCGAACTTGACCACCTTGGCGCGGCCGGTGAATCCGCGCGCGAGCCGGATCGCGGACATCGTCGCCTCGGTGCCGGAGCAGACGAGCCGAACCTGCTCGACCGGGGCGATCCGCGCGACGATCTCCTCGGCCAGCGCGACCTCGCCCTCGCTCGGCGTGCCGAACGAGGTGCCGCGGGCCAGCGCCGTGCTCGCGGCCTCGAGCACGGCCGGGTGCGCGTGGCCGAGGATCATCGGACCCCAGGAGCAGACCAGGTCCACGTACTCGCGGCCGTCCGCGTCGGTGAGGTACGCGCCGCGGCCCGAGACCATGAAGCGCGGAGTGCCGCCGACCCCGCGGAACGCGCGCACCGGCGAGTTGACCCCGCCGGGGGTGACCGTCTGGGCGCGGTCGAACAGTTCAGCCGAGGCGGGGGCGTCGTAGTCGTAGCTCACGGGAGTAATTGTCTCATCGGCCCGCGGCGACGCGGAACGGACGGTGCAACCTCGCGGGCTCGGGGACGCTCTAGAGGGGATGGACGGGCGTGGCCGGGCGTGGTGCCCGATTCGACGCCTAGGAGGGTGTACCCACGATGGACAAGGAATTCGAGTCGTTCGCACACGAACGACAGCAGCAGCTCTACCGGACCGCGTACCTCTTATGCGGCAATCCGGACCGGGCGCAGGACCTCGTGCAGTCGACGCTGGTCGCGCTGCTCAAGTCGTGGGCCAAGGCCCGGGACGCGGAGAACCTCGACGCCTACGCGAAGAAGACGCTGGTGCGCACGTTCCTGTCGGAGCGCAGAAAGCTGCGGCGCGAGGCCGAGATCCAGGCCCTGGCCTCCGGCGGACGGACGGACCGGGCGGTACCGGGCCACGCGGCCGAGGCGGAACTCAGGATCTTGATCCTCGAGGCGCTGCGCAGCCTGCCGCCGAGGCCGCGGGCGATGCTCGTGCTGCGCTACTGGGAGGACCTGTCGGTCGAGCAGACCGCGGTGATCCTCGGGTGCAGCGAGGGCAACGTCAAGAGCCAGTGCTCGCGGTCCCTCGACAAGCTCAGAGCCCTGCTCGGCGCGCCGTTCAGCGAGTTCGCCGCAAGCCTGTGATCAACAATCGACGACCCGAGGAGTCCCCGATGGACCTGCACGAGCTGTTCAGCACCGCTGTGGCCGACCTGCCGGACGTGCCGGACCAGGTCCCGGCCGCGCACCGGATCCATCAGCGGCGTACGGCCATGGCCCGTTCCGGCGCGATCGCCGCGGCCTGCGCACTGGTGGTCGGCGTGGGCACGCTCACGTTCGCCTCGCCGTGGAGCCACCACCCGGCCGTCAAGACGGTGAGCGCGGCCGGCACGCCGACGCCCTCGGTCCCCCGGGGCGCCACGGACTTCAACCCGGACAAGCGAAGCGCCGCTCCGGCCCTGTCCGGCGTCACGCTGACCGGCACGCCGTACTCCACCTCGTACGCGGGGCATGTGACCGTGATCGAGGTCTGGGGCTCGTGGTGCGCACCGTGCCGTGAGGACGCGCCGGACCTCGCCGAGACCTATACGAGGTTCGAATTCAAGGGCGTCGACTTCGTCGGCATCGACACCCGCGACAACAACGGCGCGGCACTGGCCTACGACGCGCAGTACGGCATCAAATTTCCCTCGCTGCAGGACCCGGACGAGGCGCTGGTGCTCGATTTCAAGGAGATCATCCCGGCGACCAGCGTGCCCTCCACGGTGATCGTGGATTCCAACGGCAAGGTGGCGGCGACGATCAGGAGCGCCGTCACGTCCGCGGATCTCGACGCCGAGATCGATTACGCGCTGACCACCGCGTCGCGGTGAACCGCCGACCGTCGACTCGGCAGTCGATCGGCCGGTGGCTCACACTCCCGCGTGGTACGTGTTCTGCGCCGCCTCGAGGCTGCCGGTCAGCAGCGCCTCGACGGCGTCCGCCGCGCGGTCCACGTTCAGCGCCAACTCCTTCGCCTCGATTGAGGAGAAGGGCTTGAGCACGTAGTCGGCCGGATCCTGGCGGCCCGGCGGACGCCCGATGCCGAAGCGCACCCGCAGGTACTCCTTCGAGCCGAGCGACTTCGTGATCGACTTGAGACCGTTGTGCCCGCCGTCGCCGCCGCCGCGCTTGAGCCGCAGCAGGCCGTAGTCGATGTCCAGCTCGTCGTGCACGACGACGAGCTGCTCGAGCGGCACCTTGAAGAAGTTCAGCGCGGCGACGGTCGGGCCGCCGGACAGGTTCATGAAGGACCTGGGCTTGGCGAGCACCACGCGCTGCCCGGCGACCCGGCCCTCCAGGACGTCCGCGCCGCTCTTGTGCGCCTTGAACTTGCCGCCCATCCGCTCCGCCAGCGCGTCGGCAATCATGAACCCGGCGTTGTGCCGGGTGGCGGCGTAACCGGACCCGGGATTCCCGAGCCCGGCTACCAACCAGGGTTCAGTCATGGAGACCGACAGCCCTCATCCGCTCCTCGTCCGGCGGTGCTACTCGGCGGCTTCGCCCTCGGCGCCCGCGGCGTCATCGGAGGCGGAGGACGAGGCCGGGGTCAGCACGTGGATGACCACGGCGTCGGGGTCGGTCACCAGGGTGGCGCCCGCGGGCAGGATGATCTGCCCGGCGGTGATCTGCGAACCCTCGGCCAGGCCCTCGACGGAGACCTCGATGGAGCCCGGGATGTGCGTGGCCTCGGCCTCGATCGACAGCGTGTTGAGCACGTTCTCGAGCAGGCCGCCCGAGCCGATCTCGCCGGTCGTGACGACCGGGATCTCGACGGTGACCTTCTCGCCGCTGCGCACGAGCAGCAGGTCGATGTGCTCGAGGGTGCGCTTGACCGGGTCCTTGGCGACGGCCTTCGGGATGGCCAGCTGGCTCGTGCCGCCGACGATCTCCAGGTTCAGCAGCACGTTCGGGGTCTTGAGCGCGAGGAACAGGGCGTGCTCCGGCAGGGCCAGGTGCACCGGCTGCTCCTTGTGCCCGTAGAGCACGGCGGGAATCTTGCCGTCGCGGCGCAGCTGGCGCGCCGCGCCCTTGCCGAAGGAGTCGCGCGGCTCGGCCGCGATCTTGATCTCTGCCATGGTGATGCCTCCGTATACAGGGGGTCGGTTTCAGCCTGGTCGAGCTGGCGAATCGACCCCCGGCCGAGGCTCCGGACCGGGGAAAAAGAGAAACCGGGCCGTGCATCGGCCCGGAGTGCGATCAGCACGTCGATCACGGAGCCCGCCGGGGACCTCGAACCTTCCGAGACCCGCGACCACTCCCTCGCCGGGCAATAAGAGAGATTCTACCGGACGTGCGGGGGTGTCTTGGTCGGGCGGCGCTGCGCGCTCCAGGTCGCCATATCGGATCAGCGCGGTGTGTCGCGCTGTGGGACACAGGGCTAAATCCACGATGATCAAGTAATGATCTTTCATCGACGCCTCCTGGCGACGCTGTCGGCCGCTGCGGTCCTCGCGTCCGTGCCCGCCGGCCTCGCGCTCGCGGATGCGTCCACCCCGATTCCGGCGGTGACGGTGACCCCGGCCGAGAACGCGATGCTCGCCCAGTGGGGCGGTATGTCCGATCCGACCGCGGACGCCGCCGTCGACGACGTCTACGCCCGCAACGATGTCGACGCCGTGAACACCGCGCTGGGCAACTGGACCACCAACGGCCAGCCACTGCCGGCCGGCCTGCCGGCCAAGCTGCATGATTTCCTCGCCGCGAACCTGGCGCTGCCGACGTTCACCAACCAGACGACCGTGCGCCGCGCCGCGGCTTTCCAGGCCGAGCACAGCCTGGCGTTCCTGGACGCCTCCGTGCTCGGCTCAGCCCCGGCCCGCACCCGCTACCCGGGCATCACCGCCGGCTTGGTACGCGACCTCGGCCCGAACGGCGACACTCCCGAATCCGGGGCCAAGGCCTCGCGAATCGTCACGGCCCTGATGTCCGCCGACCCGCTCGGACCGAGCGGAGACCTGCTGGTCACCGCCCTCAAAGTGCGTCTCGTGCACGCCGCCGGCCGGCATCTGCTGGAACCGGGCTGGGACTACGCCCGGTTCGGCCCGCCGATCTCGGTGCTGTACATGGCCGCCGAATACCAGACCTTCACGATCGAAGTCATCGACGCCCTGGCCCGCATCGGCGCCCCCATGTCGGATGCGCAGGCACAGGACTTCATCAACGTGTGGCGCGTGATCGGAACGATCCTGGGCCTGCCGATCGAGGCGATGCCGCCGACGGTGGCCCAGACGCGCGCCCTCGGAGACGTGCTCAACACCCGGCTGGAGGACATCGACGCAACCGCGAAGAGCTACGTCGCCGGCGACATCGCCACCCAGGCGAAGTTCTTCGACCCGCCGGTCCCCGAGGCGCTCGGCCAGCCGATCTTCGCCGCGCTCATGCGCACAACACTCGGAGACGCCGAGGCAGACGCCTTAGGAATCCCCCGCGACCCGTTCTGGGACACGGTCGCCGGGGTGGGGCTGCCCGCAGTGGTCGGCGGTGTCAGCACGGTGCAGTCGCTTGGCGTGGCGACGGCATACATGCCGACGATGCTGCGCAAGATGCTGGACGACGCCAAGAACGCCGACATCGTCATGCCACCGGAGTTCCACCCGGCGGGATAACCGGCCAAGGCGACCGCGAGCGAAACCCGCTGAGCGCCTCGGCCTCAGCGGGTGAACAGCCTCCAGTGCCCCTCGGTGATGACTTCGACGGTGCCGTCGGTCACCTTGATGGCGGTCTGATCGTCGATCGCGTACCCCGGCACCGGTACGGCGGCGGCCCATTTCTCCGCGTCGGCCATGGAATTCTCCGGAAGATTCGGATGATCCAGGTGCGGAAAAATCGCGAAATCAACCATGCCGAGCGCCTCATCGCCACCGGTGGGCGGCTTCCAGTCGACGAACTCCTGCCCGACGTGAGGGGCCGTCACCATGCTCCCGCCGCTCACTCCCAGGTAGACCGTGTCGCGCAGCGACGGGAAGAGGTCCGCCAACCCGGACTGTCGCATCCAGTGGTTCAGATACAAGGAATCGCCACCACACACCAGTAGGGCATCGGTCTCCCGGACCCAGGGGACCCACTGCTCTTCGCCGAGGCTGGGCAGCGCGGTGAGCTCCAGCACTCCCAACGACTTCCAACCCACTTCGCACAAGGGGGTTCTGCCTTGCCCGGTGATCATCCTCCATGCCGCGCCGGGACCGCCCATGGGGTACACCGCCGTGGGAATGACGAGGGCGTTGGCCTCGGCGATCGGCTTGCCCAGGAGGTCGACCAGCGCGTTGTGGATGCTCGTGTTCTTGATGCCGGCGGAGGTGAGGAGAAGCTTCATGCGGTCTCCGGAGGGTTCCTGGGGACCCGGAAAGATCGCACTTCCTGCGGCCAACCGCAGGCCACCGCGACCTTGCCCGCCCACAGCCGCGCTGCCGCCTCGTCGGCCACGTCCACGACAGCGAAGCCGCCGAGGTGCTCCTTGGACTCGACGAACGGACCGTCGGTGAACAGCGGCGTGCCGCTCGACGCGTCGACCCCGAACACCGGGGCGGCGTCGTCCAGGCCGCCGGTGAAGACGAAGACCCCGGCCGCCTTCATCTCGGCCACCAGGGCCTTGACAGCTTTGGACTTCTCGCGCAGTTCCTCGACGGTGTGGTCGGGCACCCACTCGTCGTTGAAGGAAATGAGGTACTCGGCCATGTCTCCTCCTTGACCCGGCGGCTTCGTCCGGCCGCCTTTCACCCATGCTACGAACGGCTCGCTCCGGATCCGACAGGCTGCCAGAAACAATTTTGGCCCGGCACGCAGCGGAGCGTGGTGCCGGGCCTAGGAGAGCGGACAGCCGACAGCGAAACAGCAGTCGGCCGACGTCACCCGCCCGCTAGTCGTCCGCCCCTTCGAACATCGAGGTGACGGACCCGTCCTCGAAGACCTCCGAGATGGCCCTGGCCACGATCGGGGCCACCGAGAGCACGGTCAGCTTGTCGAAGCGGCGCTCGTCGGACAGCGGCAGCGTGTCGGTGACGATGACCTTGCTCACCCGCGATTCCCGCAGCCGCTCCACGGCCTTGCCGGAGAACACCGCGTGCGTGGCGACTATCACGACCTCGGCGGCGCCGTGCTCGAACAGCGCCTCGGAGGCCGCGCAGATGGTGCCCGCGGTGTCGATCATGTCGTCGACCAGGACGCAGACCCGGCCCTTGATGTCGCCGACGATCTCGTGCACCGAGACCTGGTTGGCGATGTTCACGTCCCGCCGCTTGTGCACGATCGCCAGCGGCGCGGCCAGCTTGTCGCACCACTTGTCGGCGACCTTCACCCGGCCGGCGTCCGGGGAGACGATGGTCAGCCGCTCGCCGTCGAGGTTCTCCCGGATGTAGTCGATCAGCAGCGGCATCGCCCACAGGTGGTCGACCGGGCCGTCGAAGTAGCCCTGGATCTGGTCGGTGTGCAGGTCGATGGCCATCAGCCGGTCCGCGCCCGCCTGCTTGAACAGGTCGGCCATCAGCCGCGCCGAGATGGGCTCGCGGCCGCGGTGCTTCTTATCCTGCCGCGCGTAGCCGTAGAAGGGCATGATCACGGTGATGTTCTTGGCGGACGCGCGCTTGAGCGCGTCCACCATGATCAGCTGCTCCATGATCCACTGGTTGATCGGGGCGGTGTGGCTCTGCAGCACGAAGGCGTCGCTGCCGCGCACCGACTCCTCGAAGCGCACGTAGATCTCGCCGTTGGCGAAGTCCCTGGCCTGGGTCGGCGCGAGCTCCACGCCCAGCTCCTTGGCCACGGACTCGGCGAGCTCCGGATGCGCCCGGCCCGAGAAAAGCATCAGTTTCTTCTGGCCGGTGGCCTCGATCCCGGTCACGCGACTAGCTCCTTGGAGTTGACGAGCCTTTGCCCGATCCTGTGGCAAATGCGGGGGGAACTTGGGGCAACATCCCGTTCATCGTGAGACGGCGGGATCTGCCCCTTCCTATTGTCGCAGAAGCCGCGCCGTCACGATCCCCGCCGGACACCGTACGGTCTCGCGTGGTTCATCCCATCACTACTCGGACTTCTCGGACTTATCGGCCCGCTTCGCCCTCGCCGCCGCCTTGGCCGCCTTGCTCTCCGGCCGCTTGCGCTCGACGTAGCCGGCGATGTTGCGCTGCCGTCCGCGGGCCACGGCCAGCTCGCCCGGACCGACCGCGGAGCTGATGGCGGAGCCCGCCGCCACGAACGCGCCGTCCGCCAGCTTCGCCGGGGCGATCAGCACGGTGTCCGAGCCGACGAAGACGTGATCGCCGATCTCGGTACGGTGCTTGGCCACGCCGTCGTAGTTGGCGGTGATGGTGCCCGCGCCGATGTTGCAGCCCTCGCCGATCGTCGCGTCGCCCACGTAGGACAGGTGCGGCACCTTGGAGCCTTCGCCGATTTCCGCATTCTTCATCTCGACGAAGCCGCCCGCCTTCGCCCCGCGCGCCAGCTTCGTGCCGGGACGCAGATAGGTGTAGGGGCCGACGGTCGCCTCCGGGCCGATCTCGGCGCCCTCGGTCGTGGCGTTGGTCACTCTCGCACCCTCGCCCACGAACGTGTCGGTGAGGGTGCAGTTCGGTCCGACCTCGGCGCCGGGGGCGAGCACGGTGGTCCCGTGCAGCTGCGTGTTCGGGTGCACGATCGCGTCGCGGCCGAGCGTGACCTGCACGTCGATCCAGGTCGTGGCCGGGTCGATGACGGACACGCCCTCGCGCATCCACTGCTCCGTCAGCCGCCGGTTGAGCAGCCGCCGCATCTCGGCCAACTGCACCCGGTCGTTGATGCCGAGGGTCTCGTGCCAGTCCGCGACGACGTGCGCGCCGACCGGCAGGCCGTCCGCGGCGGCGATGCCGAGCACGTCGGTGAGGTACTCCTCGCCCTGCTTGTTGTTCCGGTTCAGCCGACCGAGCACGTCGCGCAGCACCTTGGCGTCGAAGGCGAAGACCCCGGAGTTGATCTCGGCGATCGCGGCCTGCTCGGGCGTCGCGTCCTTCTGCTCGACGATGCCGACGACCGACTCGCCGTCCCGCAGCACACGTCCGTAGCCGGTCGGGTCGTCCACGATGGCGCTGAGTACCGTGACGGCGCGGCCGATCCGCTGATGCTCGGCGAGCATGGCGGCGAGGGTCTCGGTGGTCAGCAGCGGCGCGTCGCCGAGCAGGACCAGGATGGTGCCCTCGACTTCGCCGTCGGTCTCGGCCAGCGCGTCCATCGCGACGCGGGTCGCGTGCCCGGTGCCGTGCTGGACCTCCTGGACCACGGCCCGGATCTCCGGGTCCACATCGGCCAGGTAGGCGGTGACCTGCTCGCGGCCGTGCCCGACGACGACGGCCAGGCGCCGCGGTTCTAGGCCGCGGGCGGCTTCCACCACGTGGCCCACGATCGGGCGACCGCACAGCGTGTGCAGCACCTTCGGAGTGGCCGACTTCATCCGGCTACCCTCGCCCGCGGCGAGGATCACGACGGCGGCTGGGCGGAGCTCAGATGGCACAGTTGCCTACCTACTCTCGGCGACGGGGACCGTCGTCGAGCCTACCTGCTACTCCTGCACCTATTAACTACGTGCTCCCGGGGGAGGATTCGAACCTCCGTACTCAGAACCAAAATCTGATGTCCTGCCCCTAGACGACCCGGGATCGTCACAGCTCCCCCGGTGGTCCGGAGGTCAAGGTCAATGATGCCGTATCGATGCCTCGAGCCGCCAATACGTTTGCCCGGCCGGTCGGTCATCCCCACCAGAAGGACGCGGCGATCAGGATGTAGAGCCCGATCATCGTGGCGCCCTCGAGCCAGTCCGAGGTGCCGTCGGAGACCAGGAAGGCCACCGAGCCGACCGCGATGCCGACCGAGGCCATCAGCATCGGGCTGAACACGAGCGTGAACGCCGGGCCGCCGATCAGCGGGGAGAGCAGCACGAGCGCGGGGGCGAGGACGACCGCGATCTGCAGCGGGCTGCCCAGGATGACGGCGAGCGCGTGGTCGGTCTTCTCCCGTCAGGCGAGTCTGACGCCGACCAGGTTCTCCACCGCGTTGCCCGCGATGGCCACGATGACCAGGCCCGCGAAGGCCTCGCTGATGTGCAGTTCGGTGATCGCGGGTTGCAGCGCGTCCACGAACAGGTCGGAGACGTAGGCGGCGAGCAGCGCGCTCACGACGAGCATCACGAGCGCGAGCGGCACCGGCCAGGCGGTGACGGACTCCGGCGGCTGCTCCGGCTCGCCCTCCGCGGCCCGCTCGGCGGCCGCGACCGCCTCGATATCGCCTTCCTCGTGTTCCGCCTCGGCCTCCTCCTCGCGACGCAGCGAGATCGGCACCGAGAGCGCGAAGACGGCGAGCAGCACCACGGCCGTCACCCGGGAGAGCGCCACCTCGTGGCTGCCGGCCGCCGCGCCGACGTAGTGGGCGAGTGAGGGCACGAACATCGCGGCCACGGAGAGGATCAGCAGCGACATGATCATCCGGGCGCGCAGCTCGGAGTAGCGCAGCATCCCGTGCCGCCGCCCGCCGACGACGAAGGCCAGGCCGAGCACCAGCAGCAGGTTCCCGAGGATCGAGCCGATCAGCGCCGAGGTGACCACGGTGGTCAGCCCCTTGCGAAGCGCGAAGGTGCAGACGAACAGCTCGGGCAGGTTGCCGAGGGCCGACTGCAGCGCGCCGATCGCGCCGGGGCCGAGCCGGTCGGAGAGCTGGTCCACGCTGCGGCCGACCAGCCCGGCGATCAGCGCCAGGGCCGCCCCCGAGACCAGGAACGGCACGACCGCGCCGAGATGCCGGGTGAGCGCCGCCGCCAAGGTGAGTCCAACCGCCCCCGCCCCACTTACGAGAGCCGACCGTACTACCGTCTCGGAACCCAACCTCCACACACCGCAACCAATCGCGCTAGCGGGCCTGCGAGAGCTCAAATACAGTCCTGCGAGAGCAAAATTACGGTAGGTCTAGGATTTTCTCGCGCACCGCGTACATCACGGCCTCCATCCGGGAGTGCAGCTGCAGCTTCTCCAGGATGTTGCGCACGTGGTTCTTGACGGTGTTCTCGCTGATGAACAGGGTTTTGGCGATCTTGCTGTTGTTCGCGCCGGTCGCGATCAGCTTGAGCACCTCGAGCTCGCGGTCGGTCAGTCGCGGCGCGGGCGGTCCGGGGTTCTTCCGGTCCTCGCCGTGCCGGACCATGGTGGCGAACTCGGTCAGCAGTTTCGCGGCCATCGGCGGGGAGATCAGCGACTGGCCGCCGACCACGGCGCGGATCGAGTCGGCGATCTCGTGCGGCAGCACGTCCTTGAGCAGGTAGCCGCTGGCCCCCGCCTTGATCGCCTCGTAGAGGTCCTCTTCGTCCTCGCTCATGGTGAGCATGACGACGCGGGCGCTCGGCGCGATGTCCTTGATCGCGGCCGCCGCCTCGATGCCGCCGCCGATGCCGCCGCGGGCGGGCATCTTCACGTCGAGCAGCACCAGGTCGGGCAGCAGTTCGGCGGCCTTGGCCAGCGCCTCGCCGCCGTCGCCGGCCTCGCCGACCACCTCGATGTCCGGCTCGGTCTCCAGCACCGTGCGCAGGCTCAGCCGCATCAGGGCGTGGTCGTCGACGAGCAGGACCCTGATCGGCTCACCGCGTTGTGCTGCCGTCCCTGCCCGAGTATCGGCCATCGTCATAGCCCCTCTGTCTTCTCCCGCGGAGCCGGCCGCTCCGCCAGCCCCGACCAGGCCCGCGCCACCCGCCGCGTGCCCGGCCGAGAATCGGCCGGGCACGGACGTTGGTCGGACCATGAATCGTCTGGGGTCGATGACTCCTGATAATAGTCCTCCGCGCGATATGCATTTGCACAGATGGGCGAAGCCATCGTTGAACGGCGCGGACGCGGGTGCGGATGACGCGGTCGGCGACGGCCAGACGGGTCAGGCGGCGTGCGAGCCGTACTGCCCGTCGTACTCGGCGAAGTGCGCCGCGTCGTCGAGCCGGATCACGCCGTAGTCGTAGCCGCGGCGCCGGTAGACCACCGACGGGAGCTTGGTCTCCGCGTCGACGAACAGGTAGAAGTCGTGGCCGACCAGCTCCATCTCGTAGAGCGCCTGGTCCAGGGCCATCGGCCGGGCCGCGTGCGTCTTCTCGCGGACCACGAGCGGGCCGTCGCCCTCGACCTCGATGTTGCAGACCATGTGCCGCGGCTTGCCGTTGGCGTGGCCGTTGACCGCGGTGGCGGGCGTCTCCTCGAGCTCCTGCGCGTACATGGCCAGGTAGTCGGCGGCCTCGAGCTCGGCGAGGCTGGAGGTGGCGACGGCCACGGAGACGGGGCTGCGCTTGCCGTGGTGCACCCGGCGCCGGTCGGCGGACTTGCGCAGCCGCGCCTCGAGCTTGCTCGCGGCCAGGTCGAGCGCCGCGTACGGGTCCTGGGCGCAGGCCTCGGCGCGGATCACCGGGCCGCGGGTGCGCATCGTCAGCTCGACGCGGTCCTTGCGCTCGTTCTGGCGGGGGTTGCGTTCGTTCGAGAGTTCCACGTCGAGGCTGATGATCTTGTGGTCGTAGCGCTCGATCCGGCTGAGCTTGTCCACCACGTGCTTGCGGAACCTTTCGGTCACCTCGACCTTGCGACCCTTCACAACGATCTCCACGGGTGCATCCCTCTCGCTTGTTCCGTCAGGGTTGTCTGACCATACGCCCGAACAGTCCGCATATGTAGGGAAAAGTTGGGATAGCAGCCTCTCGTTTAGGGCGGAAACCATTCGGGTAAGGCGGCTTGTCGCCGCCCTTGCAGGCCCTGTTACCTCGTACCAGGCAACGTAATCCCGGAAGCGGCCATACGGTAGACCTGAGAGGGCCTGCTCCTCCATGCGGGTGAACCGGGAGTGAACCGTTTCGCCCGCCAACGCGCTGACCTGCGCGAATCAACGCCTGAGCGACGGCTAAGAAGTCGACATGAGAGCGGCTCAGACAAACTCCGCGCCAGCCCACGCCAGGCGACGGCGCCACTACGCAGCTCGGCCCGAATTCGGCGAGTTCGGCGGATTCAGTGAGCTCAGCGACTCACGCGCTGAGCCGCGTGGCCGCCAGCACGGCCGCACCGACCGGAGCGTTCCCCGCGGCGCGCAACGCACGGGCCGCCTCGGCCAGCGTCGCACCGCTCGTCATCACGTCGTCGAGCAGCACCACTGGGCGCTCGCCCAGCAGCCGGGCACTTGAAGCACGCACGGCCAGTGCGCCGTCCAGATTCTCGGCGCGCGCCTGGCGGCCCAGCGCGGCCTGATCGGCCACCCTCCGACGGTGCGTCAGCGCGGGCAGCACGGCCGCCGCACGACCGCTCGCACGCAGCCGGCCCGCCGCGACCCGGGCCATCCGCAGCATCGGGTCCTGGCCCCTGCGCACCGTCGCGGCGCGAGTCGAGGGGACCGGGACGAGCCACAGCGGATCCGCTCCCGCCGCCGCCGCCTCGGCGGCCCGGGCCAGCTCCTCGCCGAGCGGCCGCGCGAGATCCAGTCGGCCGTGCTCCTTCTGCGCGATGATGATCTCCGGCACCGGGTCGAGGTACGCGGCCAGCGCGTGCACCGGCGGCACCCTGACGAACCCCTCCTCGCCGCGCGGCGGACGGGCCGGGACCGGTGGACCGGACAGGCTCAGCGCGCACAGCGTGCAAAGACCGGGCAGCGCAGAGCGCGACCTCGACTCCCCGCACCCGGCGCATTCCACCGGCAGGATCAGGTCCGCGAGGAGAAGTCCCCAGCTCTTGAGCCCCATTTGACCGATGATAGGTCGCCATTGATGCGCCGTCAGTACGCCTACGACCACGACTCTGTACAGAATCCGTCAGTAACTGGGCGAGGTGCCGAAAATACCGCTCAGGTCCTGCGCGTCCGCGCCCTCGACGGACAGCTCGTAGAGCCGCTCCTTGCCTCCGTTGAGCGCCGAGGCGATCGGGTCGCCGGCGGAGTTCCAGACGAAGTGGTCGACATTGGCCGGCGGGCTCGCCTCGACCGGCTGCTCGGTCAGCGAGTCGTACACGGCGGAGCCGTCCGCGTAGACCTGGTAGAGGCCGAGCACCTGCGAGTTCGGCTGGATGCCGAGCACCGCCAGGGAATCCTCGTTGTACCAGTCGAAGCTGTTGACCTGGTCCCAGTCGGCCGCCGCCACCTCCGGATCGCCGAGCTGCAGGCTCCAGTTCCCGTCCGAGTCCGAGGAGGCGGCCGCGACGGAGATCCACCCGTCGCCGGACGAGTCCTTGTAGCCCACGGCCACCCGCACCCCGTCCGGCGCCGCCGCGACCTGCGTCACCTGGCCGTCCAGGCCGGTCAGGGCCACCTCGCTCAGGTCGCCGCCGTTGAGGCCGTAGCGGTAGACGTTCGTCACGCCGTCAGCAATCTTGACGGTGAACCACAGGTCGCCGTAGTCGTCCCAGCTCAGCTCGCCGACGCTGCTGCCGCTCGCACTCGAGTTCGTGCTCGAATTCGAGGTCGGCGGATAGACCTGCGTCAGCGCGTAGCTGCCGTTCTGCTTGTGCGGCACGTAGACCTTGGTGCCGTCCTGGCTGACCAGCGCGATCGACTGGACGGCCCCGACCTGCTCGGACGGCCCGACGGCGATGGACTTGAACTTGGTGCTGCTGGAGCCGAAGGAGGTCGCGTTCGCGCTCGCGGTGCCGAAGATGCTCACCTGCTCGACCCCGCCGACGGCCGTGACCGCGTAGAAGGGCCGGTTGAGTCGGCCGCCCTGGCTAAGACCGTAGTCGACCAGGGTGCCGTCGGCGGAGACGGACTGGTAGTCCTCGCCGTTCGCCTGGTCGTCGATCGTGACCGAGGTGACCTTCGTGCTCAGGCTGCTGAGTGTGTCGGCGAGCTGCTGGCCGAGGAACGTGCAGTCGGCGGGGCTCTTGACGCAGGCCCCCTTGCTGCTGATCGTGACGGTCGCGTCGCCGTCCCCGCCGAACTGCACCGACTTGAAGACCGCGTCGGGCACCGCGGTCTGCAGGGCGGAGCCGAGCTGTCCCGGCACGCCGTCCACGACCAGCCGGGCCATCGCGTCCGCGAGGTCCTGGTCGGTGTCTATCCCGGGCAGGTAGACCTGCGTCGGGATGAGCTTGTCCTGGTACTGCGCGTTCTCGTAGTAGACGTCGTGCCGGTCGTAGGCGGATTCGAAGTCCGAGCGCTCCATCAGCACGCCGAAGTCGGGCGGCAGCGACGATATCCGGAAGCCGGCCTTGGTGTCGACCAGCTCGAAGTCGTAGGTCGCCGTGCCGTTGGAGGCGGAGTAGAGGCCCGAGGAGTCGAGCGTGCCGAGCAGATCGCCCTGCACGTCCTCGGTGGCCGTCGCGGCGCTGGTACCCGTAGAGGTGTTACTGTCCGTGTCCACGCCGTCGAGGGGGGCCTGCTGGGCGTTGTCCCTGGTCACCACGGAGGACGCGGCATCCCCGGAATCCCCGGAGACCGCGGCGGAACCCCCGGGCGGCTGCGGATAGCTCTCCGAGCCGTCGGCGAGCACGATCACCGTGTTCTGCTCGGTCTTCCACTGCTTCTGCATGTCCGAGGTCAGGTAGTCGTCCGCGATGGCCAGGTTCGCCGAGCCGCTGTGCGCCGCCTCCAGGAAGCCGCTGACGATCGCGTCGGCATGCTCGCCCGCGCTCGGCGGGGAGGGCCATATCTGCACCTGCGAGGAGCCCTCGCCCTCCTCGGTGACGGACGTGACCGGACCGCTGGCCTGCAGGCTGACGCAGCCGGAGGCGCCGACGGCCACCATCGCCGCGAGCCCGGCCAGCAGTATCCGGCGAGTGCCGGCCGCGCTCCCCGGGGTGATCACCGGCTCACTCCCCCTCGCCGCGCGACTCGGCCTGCTCCGCGCTCTCCGGCCGCGCGGAATCCCCGGCCGCGGCCGGTGCGGAGGGCAGCACGAAGGTGTTCGGATAGCGGTCGAGCAGGGCCGAGGAATCGCCCGGCGACGGCGCGATCGCCGCGACGGCCGCCGTACGGACCAGGCCGCGCTGCGTCGCCGAGGCCGACGGCAGCCTGCGGTGCCGCTGGTGGTGCTGCGAGTCCTCGGGCTCGAGACGGATCGGCGAGTGCAGCAGTTCGGTGCCGACGGTGCGCGGCACGGTGAGCCGGAACTGCGTGCCGCCGCCCGGCTCGCCCCAGGCCTGCAGCCAACCGCGGTGCAGCTTGGCGTCCTCCAAGGCGATGGACAGGCCGAGGCCGGTGCCGCCGGTGGTACGCGCCCGTGCCGGATCCGCCCGCCAGAAGCGGTTGAACACCAGCGAGGACTCGCCCGGGCGCAGGCCGACGCCGTAGTCGCGCACGCTCACGGCGACCGCGTCCTCGTCCGCCGCGATGGAGATCACGACATCCTTGCCCTCGCCGTGCTCGATCGCGTTGACGATCAGGTTGCGCAGGATCCGGTCGATCCGCCGGGTGTCCACCTCGGCGATGGCCGGCTGCTCGGGGAAGCGGGTGACGACGCGGCTGCCCTTGCGCTCGGCCAGCGGCTCGGCGCCGTCCACCACCTTCTGCATCAGGATCCGCAGATCCACCGGCTCCGCGTCGAGCACCGCGGCGCCCGCGTCGAAGCGGCTGATCTCCAGCAGGTCGGCGAGCAGCTCCTCGAAGCGGTCCAGCTGCGTCTGCAGCAGCTCCGCCGAGCGCGCCACGGTCGGATCGAAGTTGTCGCGCTCGTCGTGGATCAGGTCGGCGGCCATCCGCACGGTCGTGAGCGGGGTGCGCAGCTCGTGCGAGACGTCGGAGACGAACCGCCGCTGCATCCGGGACAGCTCCTCGAGCCGGCGGATCTGGCTCTGCAGGTTCATCGCCATCTTGTTGAAGGACGTGGCCAGCGAGGCCAGGTCGTCCTCGCCGCGCACCCGCATCTGCTCGTCGAGCCGCCCGGAGGCGAGCCGTTCGGCGATCGCGGCGGCCATCCGCACCGGGGTGACGACCTGCCGGGTGACGAACCAGGCGATCACCGCCAGCGCCAGCACCAGTACAAGGCCGGCCAGCAGCAGCGACTCCTCGACGTTGTTCAGCGTCTGCTGGTCCTGCGCGAGCGGGAAGACGTAGTAGACGTCCGCGCTCAGCCCGCCGGGTGCGCTCACCAGCTGCGCGAACAGCACCGCGGGCACGGAGATCCGCTGGCCGGTGGTCGCCGAGGTCTCGGACAGCGTGGAGTACTCGCTGTAGGTCTGGTTGGCGCTCACGCCGTTGTTGAGCTGCTGCTGGAGCGTTTCCGGAATCGGGATCGGGTCCATGCTCAGACCCCGGGAGGCCAACGGCGAGACGGCCGTGGCCTCGGCCCCGGTGAACACGATCGCCACCTGGTAGAGCTGGCCCTCCGCGGAACCGGCGTTGAGCTGGTCGAGCAGCTGCTCGGCCGCCTCGGCGATGTTCGAGTCGTTGACCGTGCCCTCGCTGTAGTTACCCAGCTGGGTGCGCGCGACCCGGAAGCCCGACTCGGCGATCCCGGTCGCCACCTGGTACCGGGTGGACTGCAGACCCTTGGCGACCCGGCCGGCGACGAACTCGCCGAGCCCGACCGCGATGATGATCGAGAGCACCATCGTCACCGCGACGACCCGGAACTGCAGCGAACGCCGCCACCGGGTACGAACCCTGCCGGGCAGGCGCAGCACGGCCGCGCCCCACCGGCGCCACCTCCGCGCCATGATTCAGTGCTCGTCCTTCTCCATGGGGTCCTCGCCGCCGGCCGGTAGGCCGGTTACGCCGGTCCCGCCTTGTATCCCACGCCGCGCACGGTGATCACGATCTCCGGCTTCTCCGGGTCGTGCTCGATCTTCGAGCGCAGCCGCTGGACGTGCACGTTGACCAGCCGGGTGTCGGCCGCGTGCCGGTAGCCCCAGACCTGCTCGAGCAGCACCTCGCGGGTGAACACCTGCCAGGGCTTGCGGGCCAGCGCCACCAGCAGGTCGAACTCGAGCGGGGTGAGCGCGATCGGCTCGCCGGCCCGCTTGACCGAGTGCCCGGCCACGTCGATGGTCAGGTCGCCGATGGCCAGCGTCTCCGGCTTGGGCTCGTCCGCGCGGCGCAGCCGGGCGCGCACCCGGGCGACGAGCTCCTTCGGCTTGAACGGCTTGATCACATAGTCGTCGGCGCCGGACTCGAGCCCGACGACCACGTCCACCGTGTCGCTCTTGGCGGTCAGCATCACGATCGGCACGCCCGACTCGGCCCGGATCTGCCGGGCCACGTCGATGCCGTCCCGCCCCGGCAGCATCAGGTCGAGCAGCACCAGGTCCGGCTTGAACTCCCGGAAGGCGCTGAACGCGCGGTCGCCGTCCGCCACCGCCGCGGTCTCGAAGCCCTCGCCCCGCAGGACGATGCCCAACATCTCCGCCAAAGCGGTGTCGTCATCGACGATCAGCACGCGGCCCTTCATCCGGGGTCCGCTCCCTTCCACGTGGTTAACCCGAGGCTGCCCTGTCCAGGGTTACCCTGGACATCCTCGCATACGGTGACGAGTTAATACGTAGTACGCGTTCCGCACGCGCACCGCGAAGGGCGGTTTTCGGGCTTCGGCTCTTACGTTAGCCCGCCGAGCGGCGGTGGGGAGGGCCGTTGACCACGGATCTGGCTTCGGCCCTGCCCGGCATGACACAATCTGGGCCTTGCGCGGTTGCGGGGAACACGCCGCGCTACGGCGGAAACCACGATGAGGGTGGGTAATGCCTGAGGAGGCACGGATCGACACGGGGCAGCCCTGGGCTTCGCCCTCCGAGCCGCCCGGCACCGCGTCACCCGCCGCCCGTCCGGCGAACGGGACGGGGCTCGCCCCCGCGGCCGACGTCCACCGGTCCCGCCGCGAATTCCGGCAACGGCCCATCCCGCTGCGCCCGCTGACCGTGCTCGAGCTGATAGACGGGGCGGTCGGAGCCGTCCCCTCGGTCCCGCGCGGCCTGCTGCTGCGCGCGGCCGCCGTCGTCACCGCGAGCGCCGCCGCGGCCCTGGCCCTGACCTGGTGGTTCAACCGTGCGGTCAGCCTGACCGTGCAGGCGCATCCGAGCTGGACCGGCATCGACTTCTTCGACGACGTCTACACCGACTACGCGCCGAGCGCCGGCGAACGGGTCTGCATCGTGACCACCGAGATCCTGATCGCAGTGGTCTGCTCCGGCTTCGCCGCGACGGTGCTGGCCGGCCTGTTCGCGCCCTCGGTCAAGGCTTACGTGGACGCCGAGCCGGTCGACGCGGCGAAGGTGCGCGCGATGCTGCGCGGCCGGACCGCGCGACTCTACGGCCTGGCCGCGCTGACCACGTTGCCCCGCGCCTTGGTCGTGTTGCTGTTCGGACTGCTGACCCACGCCGCGGCGAACAACCCCCAGGAGATCGTGGCCGGCTGGTATCTGCTGATCTGCCTGACCTGCCTGCCGCTGTGCTTCTGGCTGACCTCGCTCACCGCGGTCGCGGCCCCGGCCGCGGTGCTGGAGGATGCGAGTGTCGGCAAGGCGCTGCGGCGTTCCCGGCGGCTGGCGACCCGCGGCGTGTTCCGGGTCGGCTGGTCCAGTCTGCTGACGTTGCTGATCGCGGGCTGCGCGACGGTCTCGCTGGACGTGTTCAACTGGCAGTTGCGCGACTCGTACGGCGTCGGCGATCACTTCGCGGCGGTGCCGGGCACCTCGGGCTTCAGCTGGTGGCTGCCGGTCTACGTGATCATCTATGCGCTGACGCTCCTGATGACGACGCCGTACCGCGCCGCCACCGCGACGCTGCTTTACGTGGACCGCCGCTTCCGCCGCGAGGGACTGGACATCCGCATCGCCTGGGCCCGCCTGGCGAACACCGCCACGCGGCGGCCGAGCCGGGGGCCGGCGCTGTGAGCCCGATATCCGAGGGCGTCCCGGTGACGCCGAACCGCGCGCAGGCGCAGCAGCAGGCGGCGCAGGAGCTGGCGCAGGGCAAGTACCACGTGGCGCCGGGACCCTCGCCGAGCAGCCCTTCGCCCACGCCGACCCCGACGGTCTCGACGCCGAGCCCCACGCCGACCTCGAACACCTCGCACCATTCGAGCACCGGCACGATCCTGCTCGTCGTGCTGCTGATCGTGGTCGTCGGGATCGCGGTGCTGCTGATCCTGCGCAAGATCGGCAAGCCGCGCGGCGACAAGTCCAAGAAGCCGGACAAGCCGAAGCACCTGGCCGGCGGCGCCGCGGAGGTCCCGCTGTTCGGCGCGGCGCTGCACCGGCACAACGCCGAGCAGGCGGCGAAGGGCGGCGACTGGCAGGAGGCGATCCGCGAGCGGTTCCGCGCGGTCATCGCGGTGCTGGACGAGCAATCGCTGCTGCCGGAGCGCAAGGACCGCACGGCAGACGAGGCGGCGCGCGACGCGGGCGGCCTGCTGCCCGAGCACGCGGCGGCGCTGCGGGACGCGGCCCGGGCCTTCGACGAGGTCGAATACGGCGAATACCTGGGCACGCCCGAGGGATACGCGGTGATCGGCGCGGTCGACGAGGCCATTCGCGCGGGTTCCGGCTCGGTGGTGGTCCACCGATGAAGCGCTCCTTCCGCGTGCTCGCCGCCACGGCAACTCTGCTCGCGTTCGCCACCAGCCCCGCGTACGCCGCGTCGCCCTCCCCTTCCGCGACCACCGCGCTCATCTCTCCAGAGAACGACGACGCGATGCTGAACATGCTGATGGGAGCCGGGGTTCAGTACACGACCGCCAGCGCGGCGGACGACGCGGCGGCCTACAGCAGCAGCGGCACGACGCTGGTGATCGACTCGGACGAGACGAACATGAGCGCCGCGGACATCGCCGAACTGGCCACGGGGACGTGGGGCCGAGTCATCATCCTGAGCGACGACCCGAACCTGCTTCAGGCTTTCGCGCCCGGCGTGAGCGCGTCCGGCACTAGCGCGACCTCCAGCGCCACAGCCACGTACACCGCCGACCCCACCCTCGTGTCCCACGGCTCCGCCTGCACGCAGACCAACGCGACCGCCGCGGGATCCGTCGTGATGCCCGGGGGCTCGGTGACGTACCAACTGCCCGCGGTCACCGCGTCGTCCACCCCGACGCCGACGAGCACTGCCACGCCCCAGATCTCGGACCTGACGGCCTGCTACCCGACCGACGGCTCCGCCGATCCGGCAATGGTCTCTCTGCACGACGAGGCGACCGGCGGCGACGTCATCCTGCTCGGCTGGACCGACTTCACCGAGAACGAGTACTTGGCGCGGCAGGGCGACGCCGCGCTGGCGCTCGGCCTGTTCGGCGCGCATTCGACGCTGGTGTGGCTGGCGACGCAGTTCACCGAGGACGACAACCTCAACGGCTGCGTCGGCCAGGCCTGCGCCTCCGGCACGCCCAACGCGAACCAGACCGGCAACGGCTCCGGCGCGGGCGGCGGTGCGGGGGGTGGCAGCGGAAGCGGAAACGGCGGCGGAAGCAGCCAAGCCGTGACGCTGGCCCAGCTGATCCCGCACTGGATCTGGTGGATGCTGTTGCAACTCGTCCTCGCGGCGGCCGCGCTGGCCTACTGGCGCTCGCGTAGGCTCGGACGGCTGGTCGGCGAGAACCTGCCGGTGAAGGTGCGTGCCGCGGAAACCGTGGAGGGACACGCGAATCTCTACCGCAGGGCCTCGGCCACCGGCCGGGCGGCGGGCCTGCTGCGCAGCGCCACGGCCAGGCGCCTCGCCCCGCTGCTCGGCCTGCCGGCCGGCCCCGCCGGGCGAAATCCGGAGACGCTGGTGCTCCCCGTCGCCGAAAGACTGCGTCTACCTCCGGATCAGGTGCACGCGATCCTGGCGGGCGAGGCCCCGATGACCGAAGCAGAACTGGTGCGGCTGACCGACCAGCTCGACCGATTGGAACAGGAGGTCCGGTCGCCGTGACCGAATCCGGAGCCACGCAGGACCAGCAGGGCTTCTCCTCGCTGCCCGCGGGCGAATATCCCACCGCGCCCGCCACCGACCAGAGCCAGAGCCAGGGCGGTGGACCGCAGGACGGTTTCGGGCCCGCGCAGCCGGTACCGTCCGGCCAACAGCCCACGCCGGCCGCCGGTCAGGGCCAGGGATTCCCGCCCGCACAGCCGACGGCGACGTCCCCGCTTTCCCCACCGCCCGCGCCGCCGATCTCCGACGCCGCGACGGTCGTCGCCACGGCCCAGCAGCCGCTCACACCGACCCGGCCCGCCGTCCCGGCCGCGTCCACCCCCGAGGCGTTGGCGGCCCGTCAGGCGCTCAAGGCGGTGCGGACCGAGGTGGCGAAGGCCGTCGTCGGCCAGGACGCAGCCGTCACCGGCATGGTGATCGCGCTGCTCTCCCAGGGCCACGTGCTGCTCGAAGGCGTTCCGGGCGTCGCCAAGACGCTGCTCGTGCGCGCACTGTGCGCGGCCGTCTCGCTGGAGACCAAGCGGGTCCAGTTCACCCCCGACCTGATGCCCGGCGACATCACCGGCTCGCTGATCTACGACGCGCGCACCGCGGAATTCTCGTTCCGCGAAGGCCCGGTGTTCACGAACCTGCTGCTGGCGGACGAAATCAACCGCACGCCGCCGAAGACGCAGGCCGCGCTGCTCGAGGCGATGGAGGAGCGGCAGGTCTCGGTGGACGGCGAGCCGCGCATGCTGCCGACGCCGTTCCTCGTCGCCGCCACGCAGAACCCGCTCGAGTTCGAGGGCACCTATCCGCTGCCCGAGGCCCAGCTCGACCGCTTCCTGCTCAAACTCGTGCTGCCGCTGCCCTCGCGCGACGACGAGATCATGGTGCTCCAGCGGCACGCGCAGGGCTTCGACCCGCGCGACCTGGACGCGGCGGGCGTGAAGCCGGTTGCCGGAGCCGAGCAGTTGGCCGTCGCGCGCGAAGCGGTGCGGCAGGTCACGGTCGCGCCCGAGGTGCTGGCGTACATCGCAGACCTCGTACGTGCCACCCGCGCTTCGACCGCGTTCGACGTCGGCGTCTCCCCGCGCGGCGCGACGGCCCTGCTCCAGGCCTCGCGCGCCTGGGCCTGGCTGTCCAGCCGCGACTACCTGCTGCCGGACGACGTGAAGGCGCTGGCCAAGCCCGTTCTGCGGCACCGCGTCCGGCTGCGTCCTGAGATGGAACTGGAAGGCGTCTCGGCCGACTCGGTGCTCGACTCGATCCTCGCGGCCGTGGTCGTCCCCCGGTGAGTGTCGGAGCCCCCGGCCCTTCGGCTGCCGCCCCAGGCTCTGCGGGCGGTCAGCCGGTCAGTCCTGCGCTTTTTCCTCCTTCCGCTTCTCCCTCCCCTTCTCCTCGGTCGGGGAGTCGGGCGACGCTGCGCAGCGTCGTACTGACGGGTCGGGCCGGGCTTGCCGCGGCGATCGGCAGTGTGGTCGTGGCGGGCGCGTCGGGGTTCCTGCACGTGCCAGGGCTGCTCTGCGTCGGCGCGTTCGAGGCGGTGCTCGGCGCGGGCATCGCGATGGATCTCGCGCAGTGCGGGCGTCCCCAGGACCTCGAGTTCACCCGCGACGGCGACACGACGGCCCGCCTCGGCACGCAGGTCCGCGTCAGCATGCTGGTACGCAACGCCGGACGCAGGCCTCTGCGCGGCATCCTGCGGGACGCGTGGACTCCCAGTGCCGGCAACGGAATCACCGCCACCACCACAGCCAACGTCGGCGGTCTGGGACAGCTCCCCACCGAACCGCGTCACACTCTGGATCTCGCACCCGGAGCCGCTCAGCGCATCGACACGATGCTCACCCCGACCCGGCGCGGCGATCGCAAGCCGGACTTCGTGACGGTCCGTTCCATCGGCCCCCTCGGCCTCGCCGGACGCCAGGTGTCGCGCGAGGTCCCGTGGCGGCTGCGCGTCCTGCCGCCGTTCCACAGCCGCAAGCATCTGCCGTCGCGTCTCGTGCAGCTACGCGAGACGGACGGCCGCACGCCGGTGCTCGTCCGTGGCCAGGGCAGCGAGTTCGACTCCCTGCGCGAATACGTGATCGGCGACGACGTGCGCTCGATCGACTGGCGTGCCACCGCCCGCCGCAACGACGTCGTCGTGCGCACCTGGCGTCCCGAGCGAGACCGCCACGTCGTCATCGTGCTCGACACGAGCCGTACGTCGGCCGGCCGCGTGGGTGACGAGCCGAAGCTCGACTCCGCCATGGACGCCGCGCTGCTGCTCACGGCGGTCGCCACCCGCGCCGGCGACCGCGTAGACCTCCTCGCGTACGACGACGATCTCCGCACCGCGGTCACCGGCGCTCTGCCCGGCCGCACGCTCGCGCTCTTCAGCGACGCGATGGCTGTGATGGAGCCGGCCCTCGTCGAGCTCGACGGAGCGTCGCTCACCCGCCATCTCCTCACGCGGGTACGCCGTCGCTCGCTCATCGTGCTGCTGACGAGTCTGGACACGGCCTCCATCAACGAGGGCCTGCTGCCGGAGCTGCGTCAGCTGACGCGTAAGCACACGGTGATCCTGGCCTCGGTGGCAGACCCGCGTATCGCGGAACTCGCAGACGCCAGAGGCAGCGCGAACGCGGTATTCGCCGCGGCATCAGCCGAACTGGCGCTGAGTGTGCGACGAAGGACCGCGGACGAGCTCGGCCGCATCGGCGTCGAGGTCGTCGACGCGGTCCCCGTGGACTTCGCCCCCGCCCTGGCGGACAAGTACCTGGCCCTCAAGGCCCGAGGCCGTCTCTAGAGCCCACGCCACAACGGGTCACGTCCGGCGAGACCGAGCAACTTGGCCAGTGCATCGGCGTCCGAGCCGACATTCACCACCGGAGCGAAGGATCCGCCCGGCACCCGCGACACATCGGGGATCATCCCGCCCACCTCATACGCCAGCGACGTGAGCTCCGCCGGCGGTGCATACGGTGCGCCAATGGACACGGCGACATCCCAGCCGTGGACGACGAAGTCAAACAGGTGGAACGAGATCAGAACGCCGAGCGGCACCGGCCTGCCGATCTCCGGAAGCAGCACCAGTGCGTCGGCATCGCCGGCCGCGAACGCGGCCGTCACGATTGCTGAGGCCGCCCGGAAGGTCTCCGCCGGGTCCTCGCCGAGCTCCGCCTTGTCCAACGGGCACGCCTGCTCCGGGTCCTCGCCACGTGCCACGGCCCCGAACCGCAGGTGCTGGCTCACCATGTGGCTCAGCAGCTCACGAACCGTCCATGGCCCACACGGAGTCGGCAGATCGAACTGCGCTTCGGCGATGCTGTCGACGACCTGCTGGTTGAGATCCAGCGCCTGGCGATTGTACGAACGGAAGTCCATGACACGTCCCCCAAAGCTTGCCCCGAGTCCTGAAAACGCAAAATGAGCCCCAGACCTCTCGGTCCGGGGCTCACTCTACTTACTTTTAAGCGCGGCGGTGTCCTACTCTCCCACCAGGTCCCCCTGGCAGTACCATCGGCGCTGGCGGGCTTAGCTTCCGGGTTCGGGATGGGACCGGGCGTTTCCCCGCCGCCATGACCGCCGCACGGTCATCA
>Ga0185299_10001970_pt1 | contig 34477 bp, 27 predicted proteins | sample PaiPotPPA55metaG_FD_128002 | JGI IMG/M metagenome (GOLD analysis project Ga0185299, IMG submission 128002) | Iron sulfur acid spring bacterial and archeal communities from Banff, Canada, to study Microbial Dark Matter (Phase II) - Paint Pots PPA... ...
GTCGTCATGCAGACACCGAAGATCGTCGACGTCGTGGTGACCCCCGTGGCGATCCTCGATCCGCCGCTGCTCAACGCCTCCGGCGTGCACCAGCCGTACCAGCTGCGGGCGATCATCGAGCTGCGCACGGACGAGGGCGTGATCGGCCTGTCCGAGGCCTACGGCGACACCCCGACCCTGGACAACCTCCGCAAGGCCGCGCCCGCGCTCGTCGGCCTCAGCGTCTTCGACCTCAACGGCCTGACGCGGCGGGTCGCGCTGGCCCTCGGCGGCGTGACCCCGAGCACGATGACCGAGCTGGTCGGCAAGGCCTCGCTGCAGAAGACCGTCGGCCAGACCATCGGCGCGTTCGAGGTGGCCTGCTACGACGCGCAGGGCAAGGCGACCGGCCTGCGCGTGTGCGACCTGCTCGGCGGCGCGGTGCGCGAGGAGGTGCCGTACAGCGCGTACCTGTTCTACCGCTGGGCCGAGCACCCGAAGGGTGCTACAGGACCGGACTACAAGGACGACGACTGGGGCGACGCGATCGACCCGGCGGGCATCGTCGCGCAGGCCAAGCGGATGGTCGACGAGTACGGCTTCGGCTCGCTCAAGCTCAAGGGCGGCGTCTTCTCCCCGGATGCCGAGGCCGACGCGATCGAGGCGCTGCGCGAGGCGTTCCCCGACCTCCCGCTGCGCCTCGACCCGAACGCCAACTGGTCCGTCGAGACCTCCAAGCGCATCGCCCCGCGGCTCGAAGGCCTGCTGGAGTACCTCGAGGACCCGACCGGCGGCAACCCCGGCATGGGCGAGGTGGCGAAGGCGACCTCGCTGCCGCTGGCCACCAACATGTGCGTCACCGCGTTCCAGGAGATCCCCGAGGCGGTTCGCCTCGGATCGGTCCAGGTGGTGCTCTCCGACCACCACTACTGGGGCGGCTTCCGCGCCTCGCTCAAGCTCGCGGCGATCTGCGAGACCTTCGGCTGGGGCCTGTCGATGCACTCGAACACGCACCTCGGCATCTCGCTGGCCGCGATGACGCACCTCGCTGCCGCCGTCCCGAACCTGACCTACGCCTGCGACACCCACTCCCCGTGGACGCGCGAGGAGGTCGTCCAGCCGGGCGCGTTCGAGTGGAACAAGCAGACCGGCGCCCTCCTCGTACCCGGCACGGCCGGTCTGGGCGTCGAGTTGGACTACGACGCCCTCGAACAGCTCAACCGCCAGTACGAGGACTGCGGCATCCGAGTGCGCGACGACGCCTCGGCGATGCAGCTGGCCGAGCCGGGCTGGCAGCGGCGTACGCCGAGGTTCTGACGCTTCGTCGGTTTCAGGTCAGGGATTGATCCCGTCGTACTGAAGCGCCCAGTACGGCGGGCTGCCGATCGTGCCGTCCCACTCGGAGACGATCAAGGTGAGGGACGTCGCGCTCGCGCTGCCCGGATGGATGTACCCGCCGTAGAGGTACTGCACCTGAGGAAGCCCCCAGTGCGCCGGGTTCGTGACGTTGTCGCCGACGATCTGCGTCGTGGGGTCGGTCCACACCGCGTCCGGGCGCGAGGCGGTGCGGGTCCGGATCGAGTAGTCGGTGACGTCGAAGTAGCTCATGCAGTAGGTGCCGCCGATGTTCTTGACCGAGAACTCGCCGATGTTGTTACCGGACAGGATGACCGTCGGCGGCGTCGCCGAGCTGGTCCACGCCCAGGCGCCGTTGACGTAGGCCCAGTTCTGCTGGGCGCCGAAGTCCCCGGCCCGGAAGTCGGCGGGCTGAATCCGGAACAGCTGGATGGCGCCGCCGTCGCCGGCGTTGGTGTGCGAGCCGTTCCAGCGCTTGGAGAAGATATAGAGCCAGCCGTCCGCGTCGACTCCGGCGAAGGACCACATCATGTAGAGCGACTGGTCGATGCCCTGCTTCCAACCGGCCCAGTGGTAGTCGTAGTCCTGCCAGGTCACGCCGTAGTCGTCGGAGTAGGCGACCCCGGCCATCAGCGAGCCGTCGCCGCTCGATGTGGTCTTCGCGTCCCAGTCGTTGACCGAGGTGTACTGGATGTAGGTGCGGCCGTCGATCTCGATGCAGTCGTTGGGGATCCGGCTGACCTCGTAGCCGTATCCGTTGTCCGTGTTGTGGGCGTAGTTGAACAGTTGCTTCGCGGTGCCCGAGGGCATCCCGTAGGTGAACGAGATCGGGGTGGCGCCCGAGGAGTCGAAACTGCTCTGGCAGAGCATCGTCGGCGATCCGAGGTAGCCGGACTGCTGCATTCCCGAGTACGAGTCGCCCCAGACGTAACCCCAACTGCCGTCGTGGACGCGGGAGTAGGGGATGCAGAGGTCGCCGGAGCCGAGGCCGTACGTGCTGGCGGAGTCCCCCGAGTTGTCGCACAGCTGCGCGCCGCTCTGCGCCGCCGACGCGGACAGGGCGCCGAACGGGTTCGCGACGGCCAGCCCCGTGCCGGCCGCGACGCCGAGGCCGACCTTGAGCGCCGAACGGCGGCTGAGCGGTCGACCGCCGGATTCCTTGGACATGAGTCGCCTGCTTTCTCGTGACGCTGTGGGCGTTGTCCGCAACGTATCCGGGGGCGGCGAGGACCGGTCCTCGCGACACTTCGCTACCCGGCGCCGATCCCTCCCCTATACGCCCTATGCGACTGACAAAAATTGACATCTGTCATTCCAAGGTCCACGCTGAAGGCACAGCGACGACCGAGGGGATTGACGATGATCACTCGCAAGCTTGGTACCGACTCCGCCGCCGTGAGCACGGGCGCGCTCGGGCTGGGGCTGATGGGCATGTCCGGGATGTACGGGCCCGCGGAGGAGGCCGAGTCCATCGCGACCATCGAGGCCGCCGTCGCGGCCGGGATGGTGTTCCTGGACACCGGCGACTTCTATGGCATGGGGCACAACGAGATGCTGCTCGGGCGGGCGCTGAAGGAGCTCTCGATCCCGCGCGAGTCCGTGCAGATCTCGGTGAAGTTCGGCGCGCAGCGCGGACCCGACGGGGCCTGGCTCGGCTACGACGCGCGTCCCGGCGCCGTGAAGACGGCCCTGGCCTACACGCTGACTCGGCTGGGGGTCGAGTACATCGACGTCTACCGGCCCGCACGGCTCGACCCGAACGTGCCGATCGAGGAGACGGTCGGGGCAATCTCCGAGCTGATTCAGGCGGGCTACGTGCGGCACGTCGGCCTGTCGGAGGTCGGCGCGGACACCATCCGCCGGGCGCACGCCGTGCACCCGGTCACCGACCTGCAGATCGAGTACTCGCTGATCTCGCGCGGCATCGAGACCTCGATCCTGCCGACGACGCGCGAGCTCGGCATCGGGATCACCGCGTACGGCGTGCTCTCCCGCGGCCTGATCAGCGGCCACTGGAGCGCCGACCGGGCGGCCGGCGCCGGAGACTTCCGCAACTACAACCCGCGTTTCCAGGGCGAGAACCTGACGCACAACCTCTCGCTCGTCGAGGAACTGCGGTCGATCGCCGAGACCAAGGGCGTCAGCGTCGCGCAGATCGCCATCGCCTGGGTGCTGGCTCAGGGTGATGACATCGTGCCGCTGATCGGCGCTCGTCGCCGGGACCGGCTCACCGAGGCGCTGGGCTCGCTCGACGTCGAGCTCACGCCCGCCGACCTGGAGCAGATCGAGAAGGCCGTGCCGAAGGACTCGGCGGCCGGCGGTCGATACGACGCCGCGGGGATGCGGACGCTGGACAGCGAGAAGTAGGTCGGCGCGGCACGGCCCGCGCGGGCGACTACGACATGCAACAAACAGGGACGGAGCGCACGGATGATGGCGGCCGAGCCGCTTACGCGAGAGCAGATTCTCGCGGCGGCAAAGGAGGCCCTGCGGCGCTACGGCCCGGCGAAGACCACGGTCGTCGACGTAGCGCAGTCGCTCGGTGTCTCGCACGGCGCGGTCTACCGGCACTTCCCGTCAAAGGCCGCCCTGCGCGCGGCCGTGGTGCAGCACGGCCTCGAGACCGTCGCCGGACGGCTGCTGCTCATCGCCGAGGAGACCGGCCCGGCCGAGGAGCGAATCCACCGGTGGCTGCTCACGTTCCTCGCATTCAAGCACGAATACGCCTCCCAGGACCCGGAGCTCTTCGACACCTACGCCATGATCGACAAAGACGCTCCGGAGTACAGCCGCGCACACATCACCGCGCTGACCACGCAGCTCGACCGGATCCTCGCGGACGGCGTCGAGGCGGGAGAGTTCCGGGCCTCCGCACTCGGCGGCGGCCCGGCGATCTGGAACGCCACCACCCGCTTCCATCACCCGGCCCACCGCGCTGAGTGGACCGACCCGAAGATCGGGGAGTGCTTCGAAGCGGTCTGGCAGCTGATCCTGCGTGGTCTCGCGAAGGACTAGCGGTCTTACCGCTCGCTCAGGGCCCTGACAGCGGCAAGGTCTGCGGCGGACGCTAGTCCGGCGTGGTAGAGGCGCAGTTCCTCGGCTCCGGCGGCGCGCAGTTCGTCGACCCAGGCGGTTAGGCCGGGGTGGTCGCAGCCCATGCCGCGGACGATGTTAACGGTGGCGGCGAGTGGTTGCGGGGTTCCGGACTTTGCCAGGGCCTCGGCGTATGTGCGGAGGTCGGTTAGGGCCGCGTCCGTTCGGCGGCCGCCGCATTGGAGGACTGCGCCGAAGGTTCCGTCTGGGAGTGCGCCCGGGTTGGCGCCTGCGGCTAGGGCGTCGGGGGTTGTGTGGAGGAGGATCGGCAGGTCGGCGCGTGCGCGGCGTACGGCTGCGACGACTTCAGCCTGGAAGCGTGAGGCGATGTCTATGCGTAGGGCGGCTACGGCTACCAGCAGGTCGGGCGGGAGTGTGGCGGTTGCGGCGGCGCCTAGGAAGACGGGGGCTAGGGCGGCGCGGACTACGTCGCGGAGGCCGGTTATTCCGGCGGCTGTGTAAGAGCTTGTGCATGCCGCGCAGAAGCACAGGTTGAGGAGGAACTTGGTGGCCGCGCCGAACGCTATGCCGCTTGTTTTGTCGTGGGCGTGCAGGTGGTCGAAGCCGTACCAGCCGCAGGATTCGAGCTCTATGCCGTCGATGTCGGGCTGGGCGGCGACTTCGGCCGCGAGTAGGGCGCAGTACGTGCGTACTTCGGGGGAGTTGATGCAGAGCGCCCACGCGTAGGGGTCGCCGAATGCGTTCGTGACTGCGTGGTCTGAATGCATCGTGCCTAGACGCTGGTTGTGCGCCAGGATCGTCCAGGCGTAGACCTTGAGCCCGGCCGCTCGCAGCGCCTTCGCGCCCTCGGTGAACGCGCCGGGCGCCCACGCGGCCTCGGCGGGCTTGAGCAGCGAGTCCTGCCAGTGCGTGCGCTCCGGCCGGTAGTAGACCGCTGAGTGTGTCGCGGTGACGACCTTGCGGCTTGGGTGGCGCGGACTCAGGGCCCTGACGGTGTGGTACGCTGCCGCCAGAGTCACCCGGTCCGCGCCTAGCTCGGCGATCTGGTCGGGACACTCCGGGGCGCCGGCGACGTCCCAGGGGTAGAGATTGACGCCGAGGCCTTTCACACCAAGGACTCCCGGGCCCGCTCGATCAGCGCCAGCGCCTCGGCCACGTGTGCCGAGTCCGGCTCGGTCAGGGGCGCGCGCACCGCTCCCACGTCGTGGCCCGCCGCGCGGGTCAGTGCCTTCACCAGCGAGACCGCGTACCCCGGGCGCGCTCGACGCAGCTCCACGTATGGACGGAAGAACACGTCGATCAGCGTGTCCACGGTCGCGCGGTCGCCCTTCTCCAGCGCGCCGTGGAAGGCCAGCGCGAGATCCGGGGCGAAGCAGAACACTGCCGAGGAGTACAGCGGGACGCCGACGGCCCGGTACGCGAGCTGGGTCATCTCGGCGGTCGGCATGCCGTTGAAGAACAGGAACTCCGACTCGCCCGCCGTCCGCACCGCGCTGACGATGCGCAGCACCAGGTCCAGGTCGCCGCGGCCGTCCTTGAAGCCCACGATGTTCGGCACCTGCGCGAGCTCGGCGACCGTCTCCGGCGCGAACGTCGTGGTGTCGCGCTGGTAGAGGATCAGGTCGAGGGAAGGCGTGGCTTCGGCGACGGTCGTGTAGTGGCGGAGCAGGCCGTCCTGGCCGCCGTCCGCGCTGTAGGGAGGCAGCACCAGCAGGCCGTCGGCGCCGGCCCGCTCGGCCGCGCGCGCGTACTCCACCGCCAGCGCGGTGCCGTAGCCGCTGCCGCCGATCACCGGCACCCGCCGCTCGTCGTCCGCCGCCGCGACGGCCTGCACCGCCGTGCTGACGACGAGTTCGTACTCGCTCGGCGCGAGCGCGGGGAACTCGCCGGTGCCGCAGGCCGCGAAGACCGCGCCGGGACCGTCGGCGAGCCGGGCCTCGACGTGCTCGCGGTACGGCCCCGCCGCGAAGCGGCCGTCCGCGTCGAACGCGGTGACCGGGAAGAACAGCAGGCCGTCGAGACGGCGGGGGGTGGCGCTGGGCGGCACGGGGTGGTCCCTTCGACCGGGGGTTCAGCACTTGCGGGGGTTCATATCTATGAACATAGTGCAGTATAGTGAATCTGTGGGAACCCTAGAACGGCGAACAGAGCACGTCAAGGCGACCGATCCGGCCGCCGCGCCCGGAGTGAAGTCCGCGGACCGCACCGTGGAACTGCTCGAACTACTCTCCCGTACCAGTGAACCGCTGACCCTCAGCGAGATCCAGCGTGAGCTCTCCTACCCCAAATCGAGCCTGTTCGTGCTCCTGCGCACGCTCGTCGCCCGCGGCTGGGTGGAGACCGACCGGCGCGGCACCGGCTACTCCATCGGAGTGAGGGCGCTGCTCGTCGGCACCTCGTACCTCGACCGCGACCCGGTGATCCGCGCCGCGACCCGGACACTGGAGGAACTGCGCGCCGAGGTCAACGAGACCGTGCACCTGGCCCGGCTGGACGGCGCCGACGTCGTCTACCTGGCCAGCCGCGAGTCCGCGCACCAGTTGCGGCTCACCTCGCGCGTCGGCCGCCGGCTGCCCGCGCACGCGACCTCGCTCGGCAAGGCGCTGCTCGCGCAGCGCACGGACGAGGAGGTCGACGCGATCCTGCCGGCCGACCTCGTCGCCGTCACCCCGCAGACGCTGACCGATCGCGAGGCGCTTTTCGCCGACCTCGCCGCGACCCGTGAGCGCGGTTACGCGTTCGAGCGCGGCGAGAACGTGGCCGGGCTCGGCTGCTTCGCCGTGGCGCTGGACTACAAGTACCCGGCGTCCGAGGCGATCAGCTGCTCGGTGCCCTCCGTGCGCCTCGACGACGCCGAACACGCCGCGCAGGTCACCGAGTCCATCGTGCGGCACGCGCGGGAGCTCGGCTCGATCCTGCGCACCGCCGTCTGACCACCCGTCACGCGACCCACGAAGGAGCCAGTCGTGTCCACCATCCTCATCACCGGAGCCGCGGGCGGCGTGGGCGGGATACTCCGGCCCCGGCTCGCCAGGCCCGGCCGCACGCTGCGCCTGCTCGACCTCGCCGAACTCACCCCGGGCGAGGGCGAGGAGGCGGTCCAGGGATCCGTCACGGACCTCGACGCCCTGGTCGAGGCCAGCCGCGGCGTTGACGCCGTCATCCACCTCGGCGGGCTCTCCACGGAGGCGCCCTGGGAACGGATCCTCGAGGTCAACATCAACGGCACTTACAACGTCTTCGAGGCGGCTCGGCGCGCCGGGGTCCCGCGCGTCGTATTCGCCTCCTCGAACCATGCCGTGGGCTTCCACACGCCGGACGAGTTCCCGGTGCCGGAGGTCACGACCGCGCTGCCGGACACGTACTACGGGGTCTCCAAGGTCGCCGGCGAGGCCCTCGGCGCGCTCTACGCCGAGCGCTACGGCATGGACGTCATCAGCGTTCGTATTCTGACGTGCTTCCTCGAGCCGCCGGACCTGCGCGCCCTGTCCACCTGGCTTTCCCCGGACGACGCTGGTCGCCTGTTCGAGGCCTGTCTCACCGCGGAGAAGCCCGGCTACCGGGCGATCTACGGCGTCTCCGCGAACACGCGCGGCGGCTGGGTCTCGCTCGACGGAGCCCGCGCGCTGGGCTACGAGTCGCGCGACGACGCCGAGGTCTTCCACGACGCGCTGACCGCGAAGTTCGGGCCGATCGACCCCGCCGACCCGGTGTTCGCCCACCTCGGCGGCGGATTCTGCTCCCCGCGGCTCGACGCCGACAACCTTTAAGCATCCGATCGGAGTGAGGACTGCCATGCCACTCGACCAGGCCCCGATCCAGGGCTACGACCCGCGCACCGGCGAGCCCGCGGGCGAGCCGGTCCCGGCCACCCCCGCCAAGCAGGTGAACCGGACCGTCCTCGCCGCGCAGACGGCGTTCGCCGCTTGGCGCGCCTTCGACCGGGCCGCCGCGCTGGAGGCGATCGCCGCCGCCCTCGACGAGCACGCGGACGAGCTCGTCGCGCTGGCCGACCGGGAGACCGCGCTCGGCGTTCCCCGGCTGACCGGAGAGGTAGCCCGCACGACCGGTCAGCTGCGGTTGTTCGCCGGGGTGCTTCGCGACGGGCTGTATCAGGGCACGCTCATCGAGCACGCTGACGGCCCCCGGCCCGATCTGCGCCGGGTCAACCGGCCGCTCGGCCCGGTCGCCGTGTTCGCCGCGTCCAACTTCCCCTTCGCCTTCTCCGTCGCGGGCGGCGACACCGCCTCCGCGCTCGCCGCGGGCTGCCCGGTGATCGTCAAGGCGCACGAGGCGCACCCGCGTACGTCGCTGCGCACCGCCGAACTGGTCAAGGCTGCGCTGGCCGAGGTCGGCGCACCCGAGGGCGTATTCGACCTGGTCTTCGGGTTCGAAGCCGGTGTCCGGCTGGTCCAGCACCCGGGGATCACCGGCGTCGGCTTCACCGGCTCGACCCGCGGCGGCCTGGCGCTGGCCAAGCTGTGCGCCGAGCGGCCCGACCCGATCCCGTTCTACGGCGAACTCGGTTCGGTCAACCCGGTCTTCGTGCTCCCCGGGGCGCTCGCCGAGCGCGGCGCCGAGATCGCCACCGGGTACGCGGGCTCGCTGACCATGGGCTCCGGCCAGTTCTGCACCAACCCGGGCATCATGTTCGTCCCCGAAGACGCCGGGCTGCTCGACGCGATCGCCGACGCCGTCTCCGGCACCGTCGGCGCGCCGATGCTGGCCGAGCGCATCCACTCCGGCCTCGTCGCCGGGCTGGAGGAGCTGGCCGCGATCCCGGGCGTGCGACTGGTCGCCGAGGGCAAGCCGGGCGAGGGTCCGTGGGCGCCGACCCCGGCCGTGTACGCGGTGAGCGCCGAGGACTTCCGGGCGAACGCGGAGCGGCTGCGCGAGGAGCACTTCGGCCCGGTCGGCCTGATCGTCACCTACGTCCCGGGCACTGGAACCGAGCCCTCCCACTTGCTGCGGCAGGGCAGCGTCGGCGAGGGACACCTGACCTCGACCATCCACCTCGACGCGGACAACGCTGCGGACGTGGCGGCCGCGCGCGAACTGCTGCCCGAGCTGGAGCGGATCGCCGGACGCATCGTCTTCAACGGCTGGCCGACCGGCGTCGCCGTGACCCACGCGCAGCACCACGGCGGCCCCTTCCCGGCCACGACGGCCCCCGCGCACACCTCGGTCGGCGCCGCCGCGATCCGCCGCTGGTTCGTCCCGGTCGTCTACCAGGACGCCCCGGCCGAGCTGCTGCCCGCCGTGCTGCGGGATGAATCCGCGTTCCAGTCCGGTTAGGGTCTGTGGCGAGCGGCCATGCCGCCGCCACAGAACCGACCGCTATCGGGAGGCTGTCTGATGACCGTGCTGCGTCTCGGAATCTCACTGCAGCCGCGCTGGCCGCTCGATGGCGGAGCCGCTCTGCTCCGCGCCGCCCGGCATGCCGAGGAATCAGGCTTCGATCACGTCGCGGTCGGCAATCGCTTGCTGGACAGCGGTATCGGCCTCGACACCGATCCACTGGTGCTGCTTTCAGCCGTCGCGGGCGCGACCACCCGACTACGACTGCTGACTTCCGTAGTGGTCGTGCCCTACTACCCGGCGCTGGTCCTGGCCAACCAGGCGGCGACCCTCGACGTCGTCTCCGGCGGCCGGCTGATCCTGGGCGTGGGCACGGGGTGGAATCCGGCCGAGTTCGACGCGGTCGGCGTGCCCCTGCGCGAACGCGGCGTACGCACCGACGATCACCTCGCCGCGGTCAGAGCCCTGTGGTCGCGGCGGCCCGCCGAATTCGAAGGCTCATTCACGGCGTTCCGCGACGCGCATCTCGGCGTGCCGCCGCTCACCCCGGGCGGGCCGCCGATCTGGGTCGGCGGGCACAGCGACGCCGCCCTTCGGCGAACACTGAGATTCGGCGCCGGCTGGTTCGGTGTGGGCGCCGACGCGGCCGAGGTCCGGGACGTGCGTCACCGGCTGCGCACGTTGGCCGCGGATCCGGCGGACGCCGAGGGCCTCACCCTGGCCTCGGCTGGATTCCTCGCCCCGCCCGGCATCCCGCAGGCGGTTTCGGCCCCGGGACGACCGCTCGGCGGCGAGGCGCCCAGCGCGGCGAGCGTCGCCGACGATCTCGGGCAGTTGGCCGAGGCGGGGCTGGAAGCCTGCACCCTGTGGCTGCCGGTCGCCGCGGAACACCTCGAGAAGGCGATGGAGTGGGTCGCGGACGAGGTGGTCCCGCTACTCGGCTGAGCGTGGCAGCCGCGCCGCTGCATGCCTACACGCCTGCACGCCTACACGCCTACACGCCGAGCGAAGTACGCTGCAGCCGCTCAATGGCTCCGGCGTCTCCGTGCAGCTCGACCCGCGCCGCGTCCTTGCGCCCGTTGCAGAACATCACCAGTTCGCCGGCGGTCCCGGTGACCGTGACCATCTGCGGGGTCGCCGCCTTGGCCACGACCGTCTGCTGCTGCGGCGCGCGGACCAGCGTCACCCCGACCGGCACCCGGCGGAAGAGCAGTTTCACCCCGGAGCGCAGCCGGCGCCAGAGCTCGTCGTCGAACTCCGGCTCGAGCTCCCGCGGCTTCCAGTCGGGGGTGGCACGGCGGACGTCCTCGAGGTGGACGAAGAACTCGATCGTGTTGGCCGCCGCGTCCACCGACTCGAGCCGGGTCGGCGACCAGGCGGGCGGCCCGGAGCGGAAGCGCTCGACGAGTTCCGGGTACGGGGTGCGGTCGCGGGTGCCGTCCTGCACCTTCTTCGTCCAGTTCGCGAGCGGCTTGGCCATGATGCCCACCGCCGCGTCCGGCCTGCCCTCGCGCAGCACCAGGTGCGCGACGAGGTCCGAGGTGCGCCAGCCGGTGCACAGGGTCGGCGCGTCCGGCCCCACCGTGGCCAGTTGCTCTGCCAATGCCTGCCGTTCCCGCGCTGCGAATCCGGTCATGCGCACAGCGTATCGGGCCCTGACGTGCGAGGCCATCACGCGCTAGGGTAAGGAGCACCGAGGGGGAATTCCACTATACGCGGCCGGCGTTCCCCGGCTAGTCTCTTCGCGCCGCGTCAGCAAGATCGACCCAAGGGGGAGTAGAGCGTCCATGCGTCCTTATCCGGCCACCGCGTCGCCCACCCGCCGCGGGCTGTGGGTGCTGGGCCTGGCCATCCGCACCGAGCGGAAGGTCTTCACCGGGGCGCTGGTCGGCAGCGCGCTCTACGGCGGGATGACCGTCGGCGCCGCCTGGGCCGTGGGCTGGGCCACCAACCACGTCGTGCTGCCCGCCTTCGCCGCGCACCATGCGAGCGCCGGGCTGCTGGTCGCCGGCGGCCTGCTGATCATCGGGGTGGCCGTGGCCAAGGTGATCGGCATCTTCGGCCGACGGCTGCTCGCCGGCGTGCTGCAGTTCCGCATGCAGGCCCGCTACCGGCGCCTGGTCACGGCCGCGTACCTGCGCCTGCCGCTCGCCTGGCATCAGCAGCGTCCCACCGGCCGGCTGCTGTCCAACGCGAACTCGGACGTCGAGATGGCCTTCATGCCGATATCCCCGATGCCGATGTCCCTCGGCGTCGGCGTGATGCTGATCATCGGCATCGTAGACATGCTCCTGACGAACTCGGTGCTCGCCCTCGTCGGCATCCTGCTGCTCCCGGCGATCATCCTCACGAACACGGTCTACGTCCGCTACTCCGGCCCCCGCTTCGCCCGCGCCCAGGAACTGCGCGCGCACGTTGCCGAGGTGGCGCACGAGTCCTTCGACGGCGCGCTCGTCGTCAAGACCCTGGGGCGCGAGGCCGCCGAGACCGGGCGCTTCGCCGAGCGCGCCAGGGCCCTGCGCGACGCCAACATCTCCGCCGGCCGCGCGCGCTCGCTGTTCAACCCGATCCTGGAGGCGCTGCCCAACCTCGGCGTGCTCGCGGTGCTGCTGTTCGGCACCCAGCAGGTCGCCGCCGGGCACGCGCGGCCGGGCGACGTGGTCAACGTGGCCTACCTGATCACCCTGCTGGCCTTCCCGATCCAGTCCTTCGGCTGGGTCCTCGGCGACCTGCCGCGCGCGGTCGTCGGCTACGAGCGGGTCGCGGCCGTGCTGGCCGCCGACGACCACACCGCGTACGGCGCCGCGCACGTCCGCCGCGACGGCTCGCCCGCGACCCTCGAGTTCGACCGCGTGGGCTTCGCGTACCCCGGCGCCGAGTCCGTGCCGGTGCTGCGGCGCCTCACCGCCTCGATCGAGCCGGGCCGCACGGTCGCCCTCGTCGGCGCCACCGGTTCGGGGAAGTCGACGATCGCCGCGCTGCTGGCCCGGCTGTCAGACCCGACCGAGGGCGCGATCCGGCTGGACGGCACGGTGCTGGCCGACTTCGCCAAGGGCGAGGTGTCCGACGCGGTCGCCCTCGTCCCGCAGCAGACTTTCATCTTCGGCGACACCGTGCGCGCGAACGTGGCGCTCGGCGCGGACGAGATCGACGACGACGAGGTCTGGGCCGCGCTGCGCACCGCTCAGGCCGAGAAGTTCGTCAAAGCCCTGTCACGCGGACTCGACACGGTGATCGGCGAGCGCGGTACGACGCTCTCCGGCGGCCAGCGGCAACGGCTGGCGCTGGCCCGGGCCCTCGCGCGCCGCCCGAGACTGCTCGTGCTCGACGACTGCACCTCGGCCGTGGACCCGAGCGTGGAGGCGGCGATCCTCGACGGACTGCGCGAGCAGAGCGGCGACCCCGGGGCCGCCCGCGCCACCGTCGTCGTCATCGCGTACCGGAAGGCGACGGTCGCCCTGGCCGACGAGGTGCTCTTCCTGGAGAACGGCGCCATCTCGGCCCGCGGCACCCACGACGAGCTGCTGGAACGCAGCGAGGGCTACCGCGAGCTGCTCACCGCGTACGCCAAGGCGGCCGAAGAGGCCGAGAACGCCGAGAACGCCGAACAGCAGGAGATCGCCGCGTGACCGCCGTCATCGAAGAAATCGAAGAAGAGGTCGAGCTGTCGGCCCCCGAGGCCCCGATCGTCGGTGAAGCCGCCGGCAGCCCCCTGGACATCGTCCGCTCCGGACTGCGCCTCTCGCCCGAATTCACCAAGGGCATCGGCATCACGCTGCTGCTCGCGCTGATCGCCACCACCGGACGCATCGTCATCCCGATCGCCGTGCAGCAGGCCGTGGACAACGGCTTCGGCGACCCCTCCGGCAAGGTGAACGTCGGCGAGGTCGAGCGGATGGTGGTCCTCGCCGCGATAGCCGTCCTCGCCACGATGCTCTCGGCCACCGCGATGAGCCGCAGGCTGTACCGAGCCAGCGAGTCCGGCCTCTCCGGTCTGCGGATCAAAGCCTTCCGGCACGTCCACGACCTGTCCGTGGCACACCAACAGGCCGAGCAGCGCGGCTCGCTCGTCTCCCGGGTGACCTCGGATGTGGACACCATCACCAACTTCATCCAGGAGGGCGGCCTGACCCTGTTCGTCAGCATCGCCCAGATGGCGCTGGCGACGATCGTCATGGCCGTCTACTCCTGGCAGCTGACGATCCTGATCTGGGTCTGCTTCCTGCCGCTGTTCGCCACGATGCGGCTGGTGCAGAAGCGGACAGGTCGCCGCTACAACGCCGTGCGCAAGGCCATCGGCCGGATGCTCGGCGCGGTCAGCGAGACGCTCGTCGGCACGCCGGTGGTGCGCGCCTACGGCATCGAGGACCGGATGGGCGCGCGGATGGACGAGTCCATCGAGGGCACCCGGCGCGCGCAGATCCAGGCGCAGCGCGTCGTCGTGATCACGTTCGGCGCGGGCGAGATCGCGGCGGGCCTGGCGAACGCCGGGGTGGTCGTCGTCGGCACGCTGCTCGGCGTCGGCGGGCACCTGACGGCCGGTCAGCTGGTCGCCATGCTCTTCCTCGTCTCGCTGTTCATCACCCCGGTTCAGTGGGGTGTCGAGGTGCTCAACGAGGCGCAGAACGCCATCTCCGGCTGGCGCCGCGTGATCGGGCTGCTGGAGGCCGTCCCGGATGTGCCGGACCCCGGCGCCGAAGGCACGGACCTGCCGGACCGGCCGCTGGACGTCCGCTTCGAGCACGTCGCCTTCGCCTATCCCGGAGGCGTGCGCGTGCTGCACGACGTGGACGCGACGATTCCGGCGCGCGCTCGGATCGCGGTCGTCGGCGAGACCGGCTCCGGCAAGACCACCTTCGCCAAGCTGCTGACGCGGCTGATGGATCCGGTCGAGGGCGCCGTGCTGATCGGCGGCGTGGACGCGCGGCGGATCGCCTTCGAGCAGCTGCGGCGGCGCGTGGTGATGGTCCCGCAGGACGGATTCCTCTTCGAGGGCACCCTCGCCGACAACGTCCGCTACGGCGCTCCCGAGGCCACGGACGTCGAGGTGGCCGCCGCGTTCGAGGCGCTCGGACTCGGCGACTGGCTGGCCGGCCAGCCCGAGGGCGTGGCCACGAAGGTCGGTCAGCGCGGCGAATCGCTCTCGGCGGGGGAGCGGCAGCTCGTGGCGCTGGCCCGCGCGTACGTCGCTGACCCCGACCTGCTGCTGCTCGACGAGGCGACCTCGGCCGTCGACCCGGCCACCGAGCAGCGCATCGCCCGCGCCCTCGAGGCGCTGACCCGCGGTCGCACTACCGTCTCGATCGCGCACCGCCTGTCCACCGCGCAGGCCGCCGACGAGGTGTTCGTGTTCGACGCGGGACGGCTCGTCGAGCGCGGGCCGCACCGGGAGCTCGTCGACGCGGGCGGGATCTACGCGGCGCTCTACGCCTCCTGGGCGCGGACCGCAGTCGGCCAGCCGGGCTGAGGCTGACCCGGCTGACCCGGCGTCAGGCGATCTGCTTCCAGCCGAGCGCCAGCCAGCTGACCCACCAGAGCAGGGCGAGGTCGAACACCAGGAAGCCGTACCAGGCCCAGCGGTTGCGCAGCAGCGCCGGGAGCGCGATCAGCAGCGGGACGATCGCGGCCAGGTAGCGCGGCTCCGAGCTGAACAGCGGCGAGGTCACGCCGAGCACGAACATCAGCGCGGACCAGGCGGTGAACGACGCCGGCAGCAGCCGGGTGCTCTTGGCCAGCGCCGCGAGCGCGATGACCGCGCAGGCCAGCGAGGTGATCACGATGTCCAGCGAGTTGCTCGCCAGCAGGCCCTGGATGGTCGCGATCGGGTTCTGCGTCACCGCACCCCGGTTGTCGCTGGCGACCTGCTGCGAGTAGGGGAGCACCCAGTCCTGGAAATGCACCTGGCAGTAGGCGAGGTACGCGAACAGGCCCAGCACCGGGGACGCGCACTGGGCCAGCCCCGCGCCGATCGCACGCGGCGTCCACCCGGCCCGGTGCGCCGCGCGTACGGCCTCGATGAAGCCGGGCAGGGCCAGCACGATGCCGGTCGGCCGGGAGACGCCGGCCAGCAGCCCGATGACGAACGCCCAGCCGGTGCGCTGCCTGCGGATCGACAGGAAGTACAGCGCCGCGAGGACCCCGGCGAGCGGTTCGGTGTAGCCCATGATCAGCGCGAAGGCGCCCGGGGCGAGCTGGCTGAGCCAGGCCGCGCGGTAGGCCGTCACCCGGTTTCCGGTCTCGCGCACCGCGATCATGTGCACCAGCGCGCCGAACAGCCAGGCGAAGGCCCAGCAGAACGCGAACAGCGCGTAGGTCGCCGGCAGCCGGGTCACGATCATCAGCGCGGCCACGCACAGCGCGGTCAGCGGGAAGAAGTGCGCGAGTCCGCCGGGCGCGGTGTCGGTGAACACGGCGCCGCCGTGCGCCATGCCGCTCGCCTCGGTCAGGTACCAGTGCGTGTCCCAGGCGAACAGCGGCGCCAAGGGCCCGCTGTTGTCGAGCTGCCAGCCCACGGCGAAAACGAGGGCGTGCGCGAGCAGCCATGCGGGCAGGGTCGCCCGCATTCCGTCCCACAGTTGCGCCCTGGCTTCCGTCAGCTTGCCCATACGTTCCGTCGCTCCCCGGCCGGTACGACGACGCAGCCGAAAAGGCGTCACCGTGATCGTCTTGAAGCGAGACAATAGGGCACATGGATGAGACGTCGCCCGGACCGTTGCCGCTCGCTCCCGAGATTGCAGCCCAGTTGAAACGCAACGGGCAGGGACTGGTACCCGCTGTAGTGCAGCAGTACGACACGGGTGAGGTGCTGATGCTCGCGTGGATGGACGACGAGGCGCTGCGCCGCACCCTGGCGACCGGCCGCGCCACCTACTGGTCGCGCAGCCGGGCCGAGTACTGGGTGAAGGGCGAGACCTCGGGCAACGTCCAGCACGTCAAGTCGGTCGCGCTGGACTGCGACGGGGACACGCTGCTGGTGAAGGTCGAGCAGACCGGGCCCGCCTGCCACACCGGCGCGCACACTTGCTTCGACGGCCGCGAACTCCCGTTGGTCACGCACTAGGGCGTGTACGCCCCGATGAACGCGCGGTAGGCGAAGAAGGCGAACAACGCCGCGCTCGCGCCGATCGTCCACAGCCAGGCGGTCCGGCTCCGGGTCATGGCGGCGGCCGTGATCAGCAGCGGCAGGTCGCCGGAGAGGTAGCGCGCGAACGAGGTGAACAGCGGCGCCGTCAGCGCGGCGACCAGGCACAGCGTCGCCCAGACGGTGAAGGAGATCGGCATCCGGCGCGCGCAGAACCACAGCAGGCCGATGGAGGCGACCACCAGCACGAGCGTGAGCGTGCCGACGCCGTTCACCTCGCCCTTCGACTTCGGTGTGCTGAAGATCTGCCAGGCCGAGAGGAACGGGTTGGCGGCGACCGTGCCGCGCAGCCCGGACTCCGTCTGCGCCGTATAAGGCAGCAGATACTGGCCGTAGACCGCGTGGCACCAGAGCAGGAACGAGCCCACGCCGAGAGCGGGCGCGGCCGTCATGCCAAGACGGGCCAGCCAGCCGTGCCAGCCCAGGTGCTCGCGCCGCAGCAGCCGCATCACGAGCTCGACGCCGCCCACCGCGGCGATCATCACGCCGGTCGGCCGCACCAGCCCTGAACCGAACCCGGCGACGAAGCCGACGGCGAACCACAGCAACCTGCGCCGGACGTCGAGGTCCGCGCCGTACTGCCGCACCGCGAGCAGGTACCCGGCGGCCAGCACTCCGGTCAGCGCCTCGGTGTAGCCCATGCCGAGCACGAAGGCGCCGGGGGCGAGCTGGCTGAGCCAGGCCGCACGGCGGGCGGTCACGAGGCTGCCGGTCTCCAGCAGCGTCACCCGGTGCATCAGCACCGCGAAGCCGAGCGCCGCCGCCCAGCACACCACCAGGATCGCGACGTCCGCCGGGATGCCGACCGCCGAGACGGTCCGGGTGGCGAGCGGCAGCAGCGGCGAGAAGCGGATGCCGTCGTGCGGATTGCCCTGATAGCCGCGCTCGCTCAGCGACAGGTACCAGTGGGCGTCCCAGGTGAACAGCAGATGGAACGGATAGTTCACCGCGTCCCGCGACAGCCCCAGCTCGAGCAGCCGCCCGTTGCGCAGTTCGGCGAGCCGTTCGATCACGAGCAGCAGCACTAGCCCGCTCAGCCAAGCGGGCAGGGCGTCCAGGAGCGCCGTTCGCCAAGGGCGCCGGATCTCTCCGGTCATGGCGGCCGCCCCCTCCGCCGGCGGATGCGGGTCCGTCAGCGGTCGGTCGTCTGTTTGAGAGCTCACGGCGTGACGATAGGGCAGTACGCGGCGCGCATGAAGCGCGGATGAAAATCGTGACGATGTCGTGGCACAGACGCGCCCTGTCACAATGTCTGCCATGACAACCGGTGCCACCACCCCCGACCTCACCGCTTTCCGCGCCCTGGCCGATTCGCGGCGGGTCATCCCGGTCACCCGGCGCTTCCTCGCCGACGGCGAGACCCCGGTCGGGCTCTACCGCAAGCTCGCGGCGGAGCGCCCCGGCACCTTCCTGCTCGAGTCCGCCGAGCACGGCGTCTGGTCCCGCTACTCCTTCATCGGCGTGCGCAGCGAACTCGCGCTGACCGAGCGCGACGGCTCCGCCGCCTGGATCGGCACCCCGCCGGCCGGCGCGCCGACCGAGGGCGCCCCGCTGGACGTGCTGCGCGCCACCCTCGACCTGCTGCGCACCCCGCAGGACCCGGACCGCGCCGACCTGCCCCCGCTGACCGGCGGCTTCGTCGGCTACCTCGGCTACGACACCGTCCGCCGGATCGAGCGGATCGGCGAGCACGCCAAGGACGACCTCGACCTGCCCGAGCTGACCCTGCTGCTCGCCGCCGACCTCGCGGTGCTCGACCACACCGACGGAACGGTCACCCTGATCGCCAACGCGATCAACCTCAACGGCACCCCGGACGGCGTGGACGCGGCGTACCGCGGCGCCCTCGCCCGGCTCGACGCGATGGCCGCCGACCTCACCCGCCCGGACCGCCTGCTCCCGGCGACGCTGGACCTCGACCTCGTGCCGAAGTTCACCGCCAACCGCACCAGCGAGGACTACCGGGCCGCGGTGGACGTCGCCAAGGAGGAGATCCGCGCGGGCGAGGCCTTCCAGATCGTGCTCTCCCAGCGCTTCGAGATGGCCACGAAGGCCAGCGCGCTCGACGTCTACCGGGTGCTGCGCGCGACGAACCCGAGCCCCTACATGTACCTGTTCCGCTTCCCGAGCGAGCGCGGCGCCTTCGACGTCGTCGGCTCCTCCCCGGAGGCGCTGGTGAAGGTGGCCGACGGCGAGGCGATGCTGCACCCGATCGCCGGGACCCGGCCGCGCGGTGCCACCCCCGAACAGGACGCGGCGCTGGCCGAGGAGCTGCTGGCCGACCCGAAGGAGCGCGCCGAGCACCTGATGCTGGTGGACCTCGGCCGCAACGACCTCGGCCGGATCAGCTCGCCGGGCACGGTCGAGGTGGTCGACTTCATGAGCGTCGAGCGCTACAGCCACGTCATGCACCTCGTCTCGACCGTCGTCGGACAGGTCGCGGACGGCCGCAGCGCCCTCGACGTGCTGCTCGCCGCCTTCCCGGCCGGCACCCTGTCCGGCGCGCCCAAGCCGCGCGCGCTGCAGATCATCGACGACCTCGAACCCACCCGGCGCGGCGTCTACGGCGGCTGCGTCGGCTACCTCGACTTCGCCGGCAACAGCGACACCGCGATCGCGATCCGCACCGCGCTGCTGCGCGACGGCGTGGCGTACGTGCAGGCCGGTGCCGGAATCGTGGCCGACTCGGTGCCCGAATCCGAAGATCTCGAGTGCCGCAACAAGGCGATGGCCGTGCTGCGCGCGGTCGCCGCCGCCGCGACCCTGCGCGCCGCCGACTGACGGCTCGTTGGCGCGGACCCGGTGCGCGAGCCTGAGCGACGCCTTAAGTCCGAGCCCGGAGCCGCACCCGGCTGTCGGCCCGCGAATCCCGTTTGCGAGGATGGAGCCATGGCAGCAGCACAGACCGCCCCCGCCGGTGACGCGCCGACGACCGCCGCGACCGAGGTCGACGGGATCGCCGAGGTGACCGAGCAGGCGCCCGTCCGCCCCGCCCGCAAGGCAGCGCGGGCCAAGGGCGTGGCCGCGCTGCTCGCCGCGGTCGGCTCCGGCGTCGTGCTGCTCACCATCGGCCGCGGCTGGGCGCACGGCGACGTGACCACGCCCATCACCTTCCGGGTGACCGCGACCGGCTCGCAGCTCACCGGCGTGCCCTACGCCCTCGGTCTGGCCGGTCTGGCCGGCGCGCTCGCGCTGTTCGCGGTGCGCCGGATCGGCCGCTACTTCGTCGGCGCGGTCCTGGCGCTGGCCGGGGCCGGCTCGGTCTACGCGGTCGCCGACCGGCTCAGCAGCCTCGACGACGCGCTGCGCACCCAGGCCGGCATCGACGGCCTCGGCTACGACGCCAAGTTCATCGACGTCGACAACAACCTGTGGCCCTACCTGACCATCCTCGGCGGCGTGATCCTCTGCCTCGCCGGGATCTACACGCTCGCCCGCGGCCGGGCCTGGGCCGGGCTCGGCAGCCGCTACGAGGCCCCGGCCGTGCAGGCCGAGGCCAAGCCCGCGGGCCCGGTGACCTCGCGTGATCTGTGGGACGCGCAGGGCCGCGGCAACGACCTCACCGAGTGATATGCGTCTCCACCAGGCCCCTGGATGTCGACCACGGCCGACGATGGGGAACAATGGAGACGCGCGCAAGTGCAGCCATATCTTCGAGTTGTAGGAGACAGCACGTCATGACCGAGGTGATCGAGGAGACCGAAGCCGAGATCGGGACCGGGAAGAGCGGCACGAAGGTGGCTCAGGTCGCCAGCAAGGCCGCTCTCGTCGGCATGTCGATGATGGGTTCTTCCGTGGCGCACACGGAGCCGCATGTGGATCACGGCTACGCCCCCGCCCGCTGGACCGCCAGCGCCATTTCCATCCTCGGCTTCCTGATCGGCGGCATCGCCTTCCCGTTCGGCGTCTGGGCTCTCGTCGCGGTCGGCGGCGTGCTGCAGGTCGTCGCGATCGTCGCCAACCTGGCGATGAACGCCGCGGGCATGGGCGCCAAGACCAACGATGCCTGGGCCGCGGCCAAGGCCGAGGCGAAGGCCGGCCGCGCCGCCAAGACGGCCTGAGCCGGGCGTTCACATCACTCTCCCCGCCCCGGTTCGGAGCACCTTGTCAATCGTGCCCTGACCGGGGCGGACGCCTATTCTGAAAGGTCCAGGGAGCGTCCGCCATGTGGATCTTGGCAGCGTGCGACGTCAAGGGCCGATAGCATGGCAGGGCAAGACGGCGCCGTGTGTGGCCTGCGGATTGAGGGGACGGTATCAGCGGGTGAACGTGCTCGAGGAGATTATCGAGGGTGTCCGCGCTGACCTGGCGGAGCGCCAGGCCGTCACGTCGCTCGACGACCTGAAGGCCAGGGCGCGCACCCAGCCCTCGGCCAAGGACGGGGTGCGCGCGCTGCGCGGCGAGGGCGTCGCGGTGATCGCGGAGGTCAAGCGGTCCAGCCCGTCCAAGGGCGCGCTGGCCGCGATCGCCGACCCGGCCGGCCTGGCCGCCGACTACGAGCTCGGCGGCGCCAGCGTCATCAGCGTGCTCACCGAGCAGCGGCGCTTCGGCGGCTCGCTGCAGGACCTCAAGGACGTGCGCGCCCGGGTGGACATCCCGGTGCTGCGCAAGGACTTCATCGTCTCCAGCTACCAGCTGTGGGAGGCCCGCGCGTACGGCGCCGACCTCGCCCTGCTGATCGTCGCCGCGCTCGAGCAGGACGCGCTGGTCTCGCTGATCGAGCGGGCCGAGTCGATCGGCCTGACCCCGCTGGTCGAGGTGCACGACGAGCAGGAGATCGAGCGGGCCGTCGACGCCGGAGCGAAGATCATCGGCGTCAACGCGCGCGACCTCAAGACCCTCCAGGTGGACCGGGACACGTTCGCCCGGCTCGCCCCGCACATCCCGGAGTCGATCGTGCGGGTGGCCGAGTCCGGCGTGCGCGGCCCGCACGACCTGATCGCCTACGCGAACTCCGGCGCCGACGCGGTGCTGGTCGGCGAGTCGCTGGTCACCGGCCGGGACCCGCGCTCCTGCGTGGCCGACCTGGTCGCGGCCGGGGCGCACCCGGCGATGCGGCGCGGACGATAGCTCGTCCGGCGCTAGGATGGATTCTGTGAGTAGCTCGACTTCCCCGCGCGCGGCCGCCCGACGGCGCCCGTGGTGGCGCCACGCGCCCGCCGGACGTCGATGGTCTGTCGCCGCTGCGGCTTAGTTCCCGCGCGCCTGTCCGCACCATTTCGACAACTCACCGATCTCATTCCTCGTCAGGAGACGAAGTCCGATGACGGACTCCACTGTCTTTTCCGACGCCTTCTTCGCCGCGTCGTACGCCCATACCTCCCCGCAGCCGGACCCCGCAGGTCACTTTGGCGGAGCCGGGAATCAGCACAGCGGACGCCTCGGCGGGCGCTTCATGCCCGAGGCGCTGATGGCCGCCCTCGCCGAGCTCACCGAGGCCTACCACAAGTCCAAGAACGACCCTGAGTTCCAAGCCGAGCTCACCGACCTGCTGCGCCACTACGCCAACCGCCCCTCGCTGCTGACCGAGGCCAAGCGGTTGTCCGCGGCGTCGGGCGCGCGCATCCTGCTCAAGCGCGAGGACCTCAACCACACCGGTTCGCACAAAATCAACAACGTGCTCGGCCAGGCCCTGCTGACCAAGCGGATGGGCAAGAAGCGCGTCATCGCGGAGACCGGCGCGGGCCAGCACGGTGTCGCCTCGGCCACCGCGGCTGCTCTCTTCGACCTCGAATGCGTGGTCTACATGGGCGAGGAGGACACCGAGCGCCAGGCTCTGAACGTCGCCCGGATGCGGATGCTCGGCGCCGAGGTCATTCCGGTCGCCGCCGGCTCGCGCACCCTCAAGGACGCCATCAACGAGGCGATCCGCGACTGGGTGACCAACGTCGAGCACACCAACTACCTGTTCGGCACGGCCGCCGGCCCGCACCCGTTCCCCTCGATGGTCCGCGACTTCGCCCGGATCATCGGCGTCGAGGCGCGTGCCCAGATTCTCGACCTGACCGGCGCGCTGCCGGACGCGGTGGCCGCGTGCGTCGGCGGCGGATCCAACGCGATCGGCGCGTTCCACGCCTTCGTGCCCGACGAGTCCGTGCGCCTCTACGGCTTCGAGGCGGGCGGCTCGGGCGTCGAGACCGGCCTGCACGCCGCCTCGATCACCGGGGGAGCGGTCGGCGTGCTGCACGGCGCCCGCACCTACATCCTTCAGGACGAGTACGGCCAGACCCTGCCGAGCCACTCGATCTCCGCCGGGCTCGACTACCCCGGCGTCGGCCCCGAGCACGCCTGGCTGCACGACACAGGTCGCGCCACGTACGAGCCGGTCACCGACGCGGAGGCGATGGAGGCCTTCCGTCTGCTGTGCCGCACCGAGGGCATCATCCCGGCCATCGAGTCCGCGCACGCCGTGGCCGGTGCGATGCGCATCGCGCCGAAGCTGCGCGAGGAGCTCGGCCGCGAGCCGGTCATCATGGTCAACCTGTCCGGCCGCGGCGACAAGGACATGCACACCGCCGCCGCTTACTTCGGTATGGAGGTCTGAGCCGTGAGCAAGCTCTCTGAAGTGCTGGCCGCGGCCAAGGCCGACAACCGCGCAGCCTTGATCGGCTACCTGCCTGCGGGATTCCCCACTGTCGAAGGCTCGATCGAGGCCTGCAAGGCGATGATCGAGGGCGGCGTCGACATCGTCGAGGTCGGCCTGCCCTACTCGGATCCGCAGATGGACGGCCCGGTCATCCAGCAGGCCGTGCAGGTCGCGCTCGAGGCGGGCGTCAACACGCTGGACGTGCTGCGGGTGGTCGAGGGCGTGGCCGCCACCGGCGCGCCGACCCTGGTCATGTCCTACTGGAACCCGATCGAGCGCTTCGGCACCGACCGCTTCGCCAAGCAGCTCGCCGAGGCCGGGGGAGCGGGCACCATCCTGCCCGACCTGATCCCCGAGGAGGCCGACGACTGGATCGCCGCGGCCGACGCGCAGTCACTCGACCGGGTGTTCCTGGTCGCGCAGACCTCGACGCCCGAACGGATCGCGCTGACCACCGGCGTGTGCCGCGGCTTCGTCTACGCGGCCTCGCTGATGGGCGTCACCGGCACCCGGAACGCGGTCAGCGGCAACGCCAAGGGACTCGTCGAGCGCACCCGCGCGGCGACCGACCTGCCGGTCTGCGTGGGCCTCGGCGTCTCCAACGGTGTTCAGGCGGCCGAGGTCGCCGGGTTCGCGGACGGCGTGATCGTGGGTTCGGCTTTCGTCCGCAGGCTGCTCGAGGCACCCGATGCCGACAGCGGGCTCGAGGCCGTGCGCGAGCTGGCGCGCGAACTGGCGGAGGGCGTCAGGAGCGGCCGCCGGTGAGATACGGTGTGCTGACTATTGGCAACTCACCGTAGTTATCTGACGGGGCATCCGGGAGCGAACGACCGCATGGCAACTAAGTCTTCTCTCCTGGATGCCCGAAGCCCGTGGATCTCGCTCGCGGCCCGGCTGCTGCTCGGCGCGATGTGGCTCTACTACAGCGTTCCGAAGCTGGCTCAGCCCACGCAGAACATCGCCGACGTGCGTGATTTCCAGATCCTGCCGAGCGGTCTGGTCACGTCGTTCGCCTACGCGCAGCCCTATGTGGAACTCGCGCTCGGCCTGCTGCTTATCCTCGGCCTCGGCACACGGCTCGTCGCGCTGCTGTCCGCGATCGTGTTGCTGGTCTACATCGGCGGAATCATCTCGCTCGGCGCCCGCGGCATCTCGATCACCTGCGGCTGCGGCGGCGGTGGCGGGCAGGTCGCCGAAGGGCAGACCCGTTACACGCTCGACGTGCTGCGCGACGTCCTCTACCTGATTCCGGCGCTCTGGCTGTTGTGGAAGCCGCGTTCGAAGTACTCCGCGGACGTCGCGCTGGCGATCTGACGCGCCGTCACTCTCCGCGTGTCATGACTCACTTGGAGTAATGAGTGCGGCACGATGTTCGCCATGGCACCGGAGTCGAACAAGCGGAAGCAGGCGCGCGAGAAGGCAGCCGCCGCCTACGCCGCAGAGCAGGCCAACGCCCGTCGAAAGCGGCAGTACCTGATCGGCGGCCTCGTCCTCGTCGTGATCGCCGCCGCGGTCGGCATCGGCATCGCGGTCCAGCACCACGTCAGCCAGACCAGCTCCTCGGCTGCCAACGGCAAACTCGTCTACCCCGCGAACACCGTGGACGGCGGCCTGGCCATCCCCTACGGCACCGACCAGAACTCGAAGGTCACCCTCGTCATCTACGAGGACTTCCGCTGCCCCTACTGCAAGGAGGCGGAGTCGATGTTCAACTCGATCTACTCCGCCGACGCCGAGGCCGGGAAGATCAAGGTCCAGTACCACATCGTGAACCTGATCGACCAGAACGACGGCGGCACCGGCTCCATCCAGGCGGGCAACGCGGCGGCCTGCGCGCAGGACGTGGGCAATGCCGAGTTCAAGGCGTACCACGACATCCTCTACAGCAACCAGCCCGACGAGACCGACGACGCGTACTCCTCGAACCCGACGCTCGTCTCGTACGCGAAACAGGTCTCCGGCCTGGACAGTTCCACCTTCGAGTCCTGCGTCGACTCCGGGAAGTACCAGCCCTGGGTCAAGGCGAACTACAGCGCGCTCAACACGGCCGAGGGCAGCAGCGTCTCCACCCCGGACTACCTGATCAACGGCACCCGCTACGAGCTGACCTCGGCGAGCGCCGCCAGCCAGGAGGCCTCGTTCACCGCCGCGCTGAACAAGGCGATCACGGCGGCGGGTTGAGAACCCGGACAAGGTCACGAAGAGATCACGCATTGCCGAGAATACGCCGAGAAGGGCGCCCCGGGCTCCCCGGCCATACCGCCGCGTGACTAGGATTCTGCGGCGGGTGGCGGTCCGCTCGGGTCGACCGCGCCCGTCCCGACGACCGGAGCGGATGACGACGCGATGAGCAGGCGCAATCAGATCGGCAAGGAGCTGGCTCGGCAGCGCGCGGCCGTGGAGAAGATCGAGGAAGAGTACCGGAGGAAGCGCAACCGGCGGCTCGCGATCTACGGCCCGATCGTCGGTGTCGTGCTCGTCGGCGCCGTGCTGGCGCTCGTGTTCACGCACACGTTCTCCTCCTCGAGCACCCCGTCCGCGAAGGCGACGACCTCGGCCAAGGCGACCACCTCGGCCTCCGCATCGGCTTCGAGCACGGCGAAGGCGTCCTCGTCCGCATCCCCCTCGGCATCAGCGAGCGCTTCGGCCACCGCCTCGGCCTCGACGACGCCCACCTCAAGCGCGAGTGCGAGCAAGTCATGACCACGCAACCCCTGGCCTACCTGCCGAGTCCGACGACGGCCCAGATAAATCTCGGGCCGTTCCCGATCCGCTTCTACGCCCTGTGCATCATCGCCGGCATCGCCATCGCGGTGTGGCTCGGCGAGCGGCGCTGGCGGGCGAAGGGCGGCGAGCCGCACATCGTCACCGACATCGCCATCTGGGCCGTGCCCTTCGGCCTGGTCGGCGGTCGGCTCTACAACGTCATCACCGACCCGGAGCTCTACTTCCCGCGCGGCCAGGACTGGGTGCACGTCTTCTACGTGTGGGACGGCGGCCTCGGCATCTGGGGCGCGATCATGCTCGGCGCGCTCGGCGCCTGGATCGGCGCCCGTCGCCGCGGCGTGAAGCTGACGCCCTACGCCGACTCGGTGGCCCCGGGCATCGTGCTCGCCCAGGCCATGGGCCGTTGGGGCAACTGGTTCAACAACGAGCTCTACGGCGACCAGACGACCAAGCCCTGGGGCCTGACCATCCACTGCATGGCCACCACCGGCACCCGGGTGGCCGTGCCCTGTTCGGGGGTTCCCGGCACCACGACGATCCTCGGCCACTTCCAGCCGACGTTCCTCTACGAGGTGATCTGGGACGCGCTGATCTGCGTGGTCCTGCTGTGGGCCGACCGCAGGTTCAAGAATCTCGGCCACGGTCGGCTCTTCGCCCTGTACGTGATGGGCTACACGGTCGGCCGCGGCTGGATCGAGCACCTGCGCAGCGACTACGCGCACCACTTCTTCGGGCTGCGGGTCAACGACTGGGTGGCGATCCTCTGCTTCCTCGCCGCGCTCGCCTACTTCCTGATCTCGCAGAAGCGCAGTCCCGGCAAGGAGACCGAGGCCGAGCTGTACTGGCCGCACTTCAAGCCGTACGCGCCGGAGGGCTCGGTGCCGGCGGCCGAGGAACCGGCCACGGAGCCGACGGCGGAGGCAGCCGAGGCCGTCGAGCCCGAAGTTTCTCCTGAAGATCATCCGGATACTGAGACTTCGACCGAGCCGGAAACAGAGCCGGCGACCGCGCCGGGCGCCGAGAAACGCGAATAGTCGCAGGTCGCGACGTGCTGTGCGGCGAAGCGGCCGCTCCCGGGACCGGGGGCGGCCGCTTTCCGTTCATGTGGTTGTGACATGAGTCATAGGCTGGACGAGTGAAACTCGCGCAACGCGGGGAAAACAGGGTGTAGCGCGCGTCAACCGCAGGTCAGAGAAGTCCCGTCCAAATAATGAGACACCACATGCCCTCATGACGGAATCTTGACCCATCGTGTAACCTCTGGTTTCACCGCGGCAGGGCCAGAGTCGTCCCTCGTGCGCGCATTTAATTGCGGCCCACAAGACGACACGGAGGACCCGATGGCTTCATCGTCCCCCCAAGCCGGCGCACTCTTCGGCGCTCTGCCTCAGGCCCAGGGCCTTTACGATCCCCGGGCCGAGAAGGACGCTTGCGGGGTCGCCTTCGTAGCCACTCTCACCGGTGAGCCCAGCCACGAGATCGTGGCCCAGGCGCTGACCGCGCTGCGCAACCTGGAGCACCGCGGCGCCTCCGGCGCCGAGCCCGACTCCGGCGACGGCGCGGGCATACTCGTGCAGGTCCCGGACGCCTTCCTGCGCACCGCCGCCGGCTTCGACCTGCCCGCCCGGGGCGGATACGCCGTGGGCCTCGCGTTCATCCCGGACAGCGACGAAGCCGAGGCCGCCACCCGCGCCGCCGTCGCCCGCGTCGCCGCCGAGGAAGGCCTGAACATCCTCGGCTGGCGCGACGTGCCCGTCACCCCGGACCTGCTCGGCGCCACCGCCCGCGCCGTCATGCCGCGCTTCCTCCAACTGTTCGTCGCCGGCGCTGCCGACGAACAGGGTATTGAACTCGACAGGTTGGCATTCGTCCTGCGCAAGCGGGTCGAGCACGAGACCGAGGCGTACTTCCCCTCGCTGTCCTCGCGCACGATCGTCTACAAGGGAATGCTCACCACCGGGCAACTCGAGCCCTTCTTCCCCGACCTGTCCAACCCCGCGTTCGCCAGCGCCATCGCGCTGATCCACTCGCGCTTCTCCACCAACACCTTCCCCGCCTGGCCGCTCGCCCACCCGTACCGCTTCATCGCGCACAACGGCGAGATCAACACCGTGCAGGGAAACAAGAACTGGATGCGCGCCCGCGAATCCCAACTCGCGACCGACACCATCAAGGGCGAGCTCGACCGGATCTTCCCGATCGTCACCCCCTCAGGCTCCGACTCGGCCAGCTTCGACGAGGTCCTCGAACTCCTGCACCTCGCCGGACGCCCGCTGCCGCACGCCGTGCTGATGATGGTCCCCGAGGCGTGGGAGAACCACACCGAGATGGACCCCGCCAAGCGCGCCTTCTACCAGTACAACTCCTGCAAGATGGAGCCCTGGGACGGTCCGGCCGCGATCACCTTCACCGACGGCACCCTGATCGGCGCCGTCCTCGACCGCAACGGCCTGCGCCCCAGCCGCTACTGGGTCACCACCGACGGCCTCGTCGTGCTCGCCTCCGAGGTCGGCGTCCTCGACATCGACCAGGCCAAGGTCCTGCGCAAGGGCCGCCTGCAGCCGGGCCGGATGTTCCTGGTGGACACCGCCCAGCACCGCATCGTCGAGGACGACGAGATCAAGGGCTCGCTCTCCGCCGAGGTCCCGTACCAGGACTGGCTGCACGCCGGCCTGATCCGGATCGAGAACCTGCCCGAGCGCGAGCACATCGTGCACACCCACGCCTCCGTCGTACGCCGCCAGCAGACCTTCGGCTACACCGAGGAGGAACTGCGCGTCCTGCTCGCCCCGATGGCCAAGAACGGCGCGGAACCCATCGGCTCCATGGGCTCGGACACCCCGCTCGCCGTGCTCTCCAGCCGGCCGCGGCTCATGTTCGACTACTTCACCCAGCTGTTCGCGCAGGTCACCAACCCGCCGCTGGACGCCATCCGGGAAGAGCTGGTCACCTCCCTCGGCACCACCATCGGCCCCGAGGACAACCTGCTCGACACCACCGCGGCCGCCTGCCGGCAGATAGAGCTGCCGTTCCCGGTCATCGACAACGACGAGCTCGCCAAGCTCATCCACATCAACGCCGACGGCGACCTGCCCGGCCTCAAGGCCGTCACCGTCTCCGGCCTCTACCGCGCCGCCGGCGGCGGCCAGGCCCTGCGCGAGCGCCTCGCCGAGATCAACGCCGAGGTCTCCGCGGCCGTCGAGGACGGCGCGCGCATCATCGTGCTGTCCGACCGGCACTCCGACGCCGAGCAGGCCCCGATCCCCTCGCTGCTGCTCACCTCCTCGGTGCACCACCACATGATCCGGGAGAAGACCCGCACCCACACCTCGCTGCTGATCGAGGCCGGCGACGTGCGCGAGGTGCACCACGTGGCGCTGCTGATCGGCTTCGGCGCCGCCGCGGTCAACCCCTACCTCGCCATGGAGACGGTCGAGGACCTCGCCAACTCCGGCACCTTCGTCCACGTGCCCGCCGAGAAGGCCATCAAGAACCTGATCAAGGCCCTCGGCAAGGGCGTGCTCAAGGTCATGTCCAAGATGGGCATCTCCACCGTCGCCTCCTACCGCGGCGCCCAGGTCTTCGAGGCCATCGGCCTGAGCCGGGAACTCGTCGCCGACTACTTCACCGGCGTCGCCTCCAAGCTCGGCGGCATCGGCCTCGACGAGATCGCCGCCGAGGTCAGCGCCCGGCACGCGCGCGCCTACCCGCGCGGCGCCAACCGCGCCGCGCACCGCCGCCTCGAGATCGGCGGCGAATACCAGTGGCGCCGCGAAGGCGAACCGCACCTGTTCGACCCGGAGACCGTCTTCCGGCTCCAGCACTCCACCCGCACCCGCCGCTACGACATCTTCAAGCAGTACACCTCGCGGGTGAACGAGCAGTCCGAACGCCTGATGACGCTGCGCGGCCTGTTCGCCTTCGACGCCGCCGGACGCACCCCGATCCCGATCGACGAGGTCGAACCGGTCAGCGAGATCGTCAAGCGCTTCTCCACCGGAGCCATGTCCTACGGCTCCATCTCCATGGAGGCGCACCAGACCCTCGCCATCGCGATGAACTCCATCGGCGCCAAGTCCAACACCGGCGAGGGCGGCGAGGACCCCGAGCGGCTGCACGACCCGGAGCGCCGCTCCGCGATCAAGCAGATCGCCTCCGGCCGCTTCGGCGTCACCTCCGAGTACCTCACCAACGCCGACGACCTGCAGATCAAGATGGCCCAGGGCGCCAAGCCCGGCGAAGGCGGCCAGCTGCCCGGCCACAAGATCTACCCCTGGGTCGCCCGCACCCGGCACTCCACCCCCGGCGTCGGCCTCATCTCGCCCCCGCCGCACCACGACATCTACTCCATCGAAGACCTCGCCCAGCTCATCCACGACCTCAAGAACGCCAACCCCGCGGCGCGGGTTCACGTCAAGCTCGTCTCCGAGGTCGGCGTCGGCACGGTCGCGGCCGGCGTCTCCAAGGCCCACGCCGACGTCGTGCTCATCTCAGGACACGACGGCGGCACCGGCGCGGCGCCCCTCACCTCGCTCAAGCACGCCGGCGGCCCCTGGGAGCTCGGCCTCGCCGAAACCCAGCAGACCCTGCTGCTCAACGGCCTGCGCGACCGCATCGTCGTGCAGACCGACGGCCAGCTCAAGACCGGCCGCGACGTCGTCATCGCCGCGCTGCTCGGCGCCGAGGAATTCGGCTTCGCCACCGCCCCGCTCGTCGTCTCCGGCTGCGTCATGATGCGCGTCTGCCACCTCGACACCTGCCCCGTCGGCGTCGCCACCCAGAACCCCGAACTGCGCGCCCGCTTCTCCGGCAAGCCCGAATTCGTCGTCAACTTCTTCGAATTCATCGCCGAGGAAGTCCGCGAACTGCTCGCCGAACTCGGCTTCCGCAGCATCGAGGAGGCCGTCGGCCGCGTCGAGCACCTCAACGCCACCAAGGCCGTCGACCACTGGAAGGCCGCGGGCCTCGACCTGGCCCCGATCTTCCACCTGCCCGAACTGCCCGAGGGCACCCCGCGCCACCGCGTCACCGTCCAGGACCACGGCCTCGCCAAGGCCCTCGACAACCAGCTGATCGAACTCGCCCACGACGCGATCGAGGACGGCACCCCCGTCCGCATCACGCTGCCGGTGCGCAACGTCAACCGCACCGTCGGCACCATGCTCGGCCACGAGGTGACCAAGAAGTACGGCGGCGCCGGCCTGGCCGAGGACACCATCGACATCACGCTGACCGGTTCAGCGGGCCAGTCCCTCGGCGCCTTCCTGCCCCGCGGTATCACCCTGCGGCTCGAAGGCGACGCCAACGACTACGTCGGCAAGGGCCTGTCCGGCGGCCGCATCGTCGTGCGCCCCCCGCGCGAGGCCGCCTTCGACGCCGCGAAGAACACCATCGCCGGCAACGTCGTCGGCTACGGCGCCACCAGCGGCGAGATCTACCTCTCCGGCACCGTCGGCGAACGCTTCGCCGTCCGCAACTCCGGCGCCACCCTCGTCGTCGAAGGCGTCGGCGACCACGCCCTCGAATACATGACCGGCGGCCGCGTCGTCATCCTCGGCGAGCACGGCCGCAACATCGCGGCCGGCATGTCCGGCGGCATCGCGTACGTCCTCGACCTCAAGGTCGGCCGCGTCAACCCCGGACTCGTCGCCGTCGAAGCCCTCGACGCCGACGACCGCTCCTTCCTCCACAACGCCGTCAAGCGGCACTTCGAGGAGACCGGCTCCCAGGCCGCCGCCGTCCTGCTCGCCGACTGGGCGGGCTCCATCGCCCGCTTCGCCAAGATCATGCCCACCGACTACAAGCAGGTCCTCGGCACCCGGGCCGCCGCGCAGCGCGCCGGCCTGTCGGAGCAGGAGACCATGGACAAGATCATGGAGGCCGCTCATGGCTGACCCGCGCGGTTTCATCACCACCCCCGTCCAGCACCCGGTGCGCCGGCCCGTCGGCGAGCGCGTCAAGGACTGGAAAGAGGTCTACCCGCAGCGCGTCCTGCTGCCCTTCATCCAGCAGCAGGCCGGACGCTGCATGGACTGCGGCATCCCCTTCTGCCACAACGGCTGCCCGCTCGGCAACCTCATCCCCGAGTGGAACGACCTCGTGTGGCGCGACGACTGGGCCGACGCCATCGAGCGGCTGCACGCGACCAACAACTTCCCCGAGTTCACCGGACGCCTGTGCCCCGCGCCCTGCGAGACCGCCTGCGTGCTCGGCATCAACCAGCCCGCGGTCACCATCAAGAACGTCGAAGTCTCCATCATCGACAAGGCCTGGGACGCGGGCCTGGTCAAGCCGCAGGAGATCGAGCGGCACAGCGGCAAGACCGTCGCCGTCATCGGCTCGGGACCCGCCGGCCTCGCCGCCGCCCAGCAGCTGACCCGGGCCGGCCACACCGTCGCCGTGTACGAGCGCGCCGACCGCATCGGCGGCCTGCTGCGCTACGGCATCCCCGAGTTCAAGATGGAGAAGCGGCACCTCAACCGGCGGATCGAGCAGATGCGCGCCGAGGGCACCAAGTTCCGCACCGGCGTCGCCGTCGGCCAGGACATCCTCGCCTCGCAGATCCGCGACCGCTACGACGCCGTCGTCCTCGCCGTGGGTGCGACGAAGGCCAGGGACCTGCCTATCGCGGGACGTGAGTTGTCCGGCATTCATCAGGCGATGGAGTATCTTCCGCTCTCCAACAAGTCCTCCGAAGGCGACTTCGTCAACCCGCCGATCCACGCCAAGGGCAAGCACGTCATCGTCATCGGCGGCGGCGACACCGGCGCGGACTGCGTCGGCACCGCCACCCGCCAGGGCGCCATCTCCGTCACCCAGATCGAGATCATGCCCCAGCCCCCGGAGGACCGCCCGGCCGGCCAGCCCTGGCCGACCTACCCGATGACCTACAAGGTCACCTCCGCACACGAGGAACTGTCGATATTGGAAACCGGTGGCGAGCGGGTCTACGCGGCCAGCACCACCGAGTTCCTCGGCGACGAGAACGGGCGCGTCAAGACGCTCAAGCTCACCGAGGTCCAGTTCGCCAACGGACGCTTCGAACCGGTCCCCGGCACCGAACGCGAGATCCCCGCCGAACTCGTGCTGCTCGCCATGGGCTTCACCGGCCCCGAACAGGACAACGGCCTCGTCGGCCAGCTCGGCCTCGAACTCGACGAGCGCGGCAACATCCGCCGCGACGCCGAATTCCGCACCAACGTCGGCAACGTCTTCGCCGCCGGAGACGCGGGCCGCGGCCAGTCCCTCATCGTCTGGGCGATCGCCGAGGGCCGCTCCGCGGCCGCCGCGGTGGACCGGTACCTCGGCGGCAACTCCGACCTCGCCGCCCCCATCGAACCCACCACGCGCCAGCTGCTCGTCTGATACACCCTCAATTCGAACGCTGTACACCCCTTCGTCAGGGGCGACTTCCGGTGAAGTCGCCCCTGAGTGGTGTGGTTAGGATGAAGAGGTACCGGTCTGGGTGGTGCGCGCTCCCGGTCCGGCGTCGATCCCATGGATTGGGCTTAGTTACTTATGGGTAAGGGATAGGGTCGCTCATATGCGTCGCGCGAAGATCGTCTGTACACTCGGCCCCTCGGCGGGCTCTCACGAGCAGCTGTCCGCCCTCGTCGCCGCTGGCCTGGACATCGCCAGGCTCAACCTCTCCCACGGCTCGTACGCCGAGCACGAAGAGCGATATGCCAATGTGCGCAAGGCCGCCGACGAGGCCGGGCGCGCGGTCGGCGTGCTCGTCGACCTCCAGGGCCCCAAGATCCGCCTCGGCACCTTCGCCGAAGGCCCGATCGTCCTCGAGCGCGGTGACGAGTTCACCATCACCACCGAGGACGTCCCCGGCGACCAGAAGATCTGCTCCACCACCTACAAGGGCCTGGCCGGCGACTGCAGCCCCGGCGACCCCATCCTGATCGACGACGGCCGCGTCGCCCTCACCGTCGTCGAGGTGGACGGTCCCCGCGTCAAGTGCCGCACGGTCGAGGGCGGCAAGCTCTCCAACAACAAGGGCATCAACCTCCCCGGTGTCGCGGTCTCCGTCCCCGCGATGAGCGAGAAGGACATCGCCGACCTGCGCTGGGCGCTCGGCGAGAACGACGTCGAACTGCGCGCGGACATGATCGCCCTGTCCTTCGTGCGCAGCGCCGCCGACATCGACCTCGTCCACGCGGTGATGGACGAGGTCGGCGTGCGCCTGCCGGTCATCGCCAAGGTGGAGAAGCCGCAGGCGGTCGAGAACCTCGACGAGATCGTGGACGCCTTCGACGGCATCATGGTCGCCCGCGGCGACCTCGGCGTCGAGATGCCGCTCGAGCAGGTCCCGCTGGTGCAGAAGAAGC
>Ga0185299_10001972_pt1 | contig 34474 bp, 31 predicted proteins | sample PaiPotPPA55metaG_FD_128002 | JGI IMG/M metagenome (GOLD analysis project Ga0185299, IMG submission 128002) | Iron sulfur acid spring bacterial and archeal communities from Banff, Canada, to study Microbial Dark Matter (Phase II) - Paint Pots PPA... ...
AGAAAGCTCAAGCAGATTCCGCGCTCGTTTCATGGACTTCCCATCCATTCGATGGGCGAAATCACGCCACGGCAAGAAGTGATGGTCATCGGCGAGGATGCACGCGAAGTTCTGCTTCCGAACCGGGGTTGGGATTCCTTTCGCAATTCTCGCTAGAAGCTGTTGCACAACCGGGTTTCGGCCTAATAGAATCAATAACTTAGATGGGTTGTGCAATACGCTCTAGCAAACGGTTCCGGCCTCTCCCGTCTGCTCGTAGCCTTCGTGAAGTATGCGTGGTTTTCGTTTCTTGGCGCAGCCTGGTGCAAACCGCAGGACAGTAGTAGAACCTGTCTATCTTGCTGCCCCATTTCCGTTCCTTAGAACAGTTGCCTTACTCCACTCGCGAGGCTACCTTGCTCTTCGAAGTGTAAGCGGGTCCCTTTGCTCCCCGGCCTTCCTCGCTTGAATTGCATTAAAAATCTAACTGCGTCGTGAGGAGCGATCGTGAAAAAGTTTCTTTATCTACTGCTGTTTGGTATGGGAGCGTGTCTGCCGGCAATAGCCCAAGCGCAGGCGCCCATTCGAGTAAATTGCGGTGGCCCAAATTACACCGATTCAAAAGGAGATGTCTGGCAGGCGGATTTCGGATTCAAACAAGGCAAGCCACTAGCCATCCGCAATCAGGTCACCGGCACACCTGACCCGGTGCTCTTTGCGACGTACCATTGGAATCCAGGCACCTATTCGTTCCAAGTCCCCGACGGAAAATACCAGGTAAATCTCTATTTCGTGGAGGGAACAGCGACAGATGAACGAATCGGAGCACGCGTTTTTAACGTGAGCGTGCAAGGAACCGTTGTTTTTCCAACGTTTGACATTTTCAGTGAGGTCGGCGCCAACACCGCTCTCATCAAGACCACCACCGCCTCCGTCACTAACGGAACTCTCACCATCGGACTGGGCTACGTCTCTGGCGCCGAACCTCAGGTTAGTGCGATCGAGATCCTTCAAGCGAATCAAACCGTTTTCGGCCCAAGCTTGACGTTGAGTTTTAAATATCCGGACGGCTCACCGGTTACAGGAGCGCTAAATTATGCCGTTTCTTCTTCGCTTCTCAGCTTTCAAGGGAGTCAATCCCTCGTAAACGGCTTCGCGGAGTGCAATCTTTTCGCGAACCCCAGCGCGATGGGCATCAGCACCCAATTCCAGGTGACCCTCAGTTTGACCGATACTTCTGGCCACACTCTTTGGCAAATGAACCTGGGGATGAATCCAGCGCAGGTAAATTTGACCGCGGTCCAAACTTCAGCGCTGAATGTAACCGTTCAAAAGATGTAGCGAAGCAGCACGAGGCGCCGGGTAGTCATCCTGGAGAAACGCCGGACGTGACGGGCGCGGCGATTGTCTTTGTTGGCGGCGTTGTCACCGGGGGCTTCACTTTGGGTGCGCCAGGTTCGTCTTCGGTCGGCGCGGTGTCGGGCGTGTCCACGTTCGAATGGTGTTCGAGCGCCTGCTGCTCGAGCGGGACAACATTGGCGAAATCGAGCGCCGGCTGACCTTCTAGCGCCGTCTTCATAAACTCCAGCCAGATGGGCAGCGCCGCTCGCGCGCCGGTCTCTTTTTTCCCCAGCGAAATCTGCTTGTCGTCGAACCCCACCCAGACGCCGCACGTGAGCTGCGGAGTAAAACCCATAAACCAGGCGTCGGTGTAGTCCTGCGTGGTGCCGGTCTTCCCCGCAGCGGGGCGACCCAGCGCTTTAGCTTGAACGCCAGTTCCAAATTGAATGACTTCTTCTAGCATCGCTGTCATTGTCCGCGCGACTTCGGGCGAGATGACGTCGTGCACTTCAGGGTGCGCCTCTTCCAGCAGCGCTCCGTCGTAACTTGTCACGCGGCGGATCATGTGCGGATCGATGCGAATGCCGTCATTCGGAAAAACCGTGAAGGCCGAAACGTGCTCGAGCAGCTTCATATCCGCCGCGCCCAAGACCAGCGGAAGATAGGGCGGGAGCGGGGTGGTAACGCCGAATCGCCTCGTCATATCCACAACGGAATTGATGCCCACTTTTTCCGCCAGCTTGACGGCGGGAACGTTGCGCGACCCGGCCAAAGCGCGCCGCAGAGTGATGGTCCCTTCGAATTTCTCGTCATAATTGTGCGGCGAATATGGCTGTCCGCCGCTGATAACCGTAAACGGCGTGTCCACGATCGTGTCGAACGGCGAGGCGCCTTTTTCGATGGCGTCGGCATAGAGATAGACCTTGAACGAGCTGCCCACTTGCCGGATGGCCTGCGTGGCGCGATTGAATTTCGAATCTTCAAAGCTGTAGCCGCCGACCATGGCTTTGATTTCGCCGGTCGAGTTATCGATCGCCATAATGGCGGCCTGCGGGGCGGGCTGCTGCTCGAGTTGCACGCGAGCCGTGGCTTCGTGGAGCTCCTGAATCGAAAACTGGGCAAGGTCGCCAACTTTCAAAAGCTCGCTGGGTTTCTTGCGCCCGGTCCACGCGAAATCCGGCGGCGAAAGAATTGCGCGGTAGGAGCCGATCTTGATCGTGGCGTATTTCTCGTCTACGGAAAGGACGAGACCGGTGACATACGAACCCTTTTCGATCGGATGCCGCCAGTCGTCGTCGTCATAGCTATCGAGCTTGCCGAGATTATCGCGCAAAATGTTGGCAGGCTCGCCGCGCCAGCCGTGGCGCCGGTCGTAGCTGTGCAGGCCGTCGCGGAGCGATTGATTGGCGGCTTGCTGCATCTTGATGTTCAGCGTGGTGTAAACGCGCAAGCCGCGCTCATGCACGGCTTCCGTGCCGTAAGTCGATTCCAGATACTTGCGAATCTCTTCGAAGAAATAAGGTGCCAGGTCGTTGCGCGGATATTGCAGGTGCAAGCCAAGCGGCGTTTTCCTTGCCGCTTCTTCTTCGCTTGGACTGATCTTGCCTTCTTCCTCCATGCGGTGGATCACTAAGTTGCGTCGAGCGAGGGCCCGCGCTGGATCGGACAAAGGCGAGTAAATCGGCCCGCGAATCATTCCAGCCAGCAGTGCCGCCTCCTGCAGCTTCAGATCGGTGACAGACTTTCCAAAATAAAATTGCGAGGCCGCTGCAAACCCATAGTTGCCATGCGCCAGATACACCTGGTTGGCGTACATAGTGAAAATTTGCGGTTTCGTGTAACGCCGTTCGATTTGCAACGCCAGCAAAATCTCCTGCATCTTGCGGCGGAAGCTGATTTCGCTGCGATCGAGAAAAAGGTTTCCAGCGAGTTGCATGCTGATCGTGCTGGCGCCTTGCGCCTTGCCGCCATGCAAAATCTTTCGCCATGCGGCTCCCGCTATGCGTGGAAAGTCGATGCCCCAATGCTCTTCAAAGTGCTGATCCTCGATGGCCGTCGCCGCGTTGTAGAGAACCTTCGGGCACTGCTCGTAGGTCATCAGGATGCGCCGCTGCAGCGCGAAGCTACCGACAAGTTGCCCGTCATCGGCATAAACTTCGGTGACAACGGTGGGACGATACGTTTCGAGCGCCCGAATTTCCGGCAAGTCGCTGGCATACACGAACAGCAACCCGCAAGCCGCTCCCAGCGCAATCGCGCAAAGCAGCAAAAACGCGAGCGCGACGCGGTCAATCAGTTTCCAGCCGCGCAGTCGCAATGTAATCGGGGGCAGGCTCAGCATCGAACGATAATTCTATCGCAGAACGATTTTCAGCATCGGATTTTGCGGGAATTAGGTGGCCTTTCAGGAATCAGCGGCCATCTCATAGTAGCGCTCGCCAGAGCAGGCGCGGCAGAGGGTTCTGCCTTCAACCACGACTTCGCGCTTGAAATTGATGCCTTCGCCGCATTCGGCGCACACCACGCGCGGACCCTTAAAACCGGGCAAGTCTTCGGGCTGCACCTCAACTTTTACCCATTGTTTGTCAAAGAGGACATCATCGGAGAGCGCGGCGTAGGCTTTCTGCTGTCCGGCGTCTTTGGCCATCTCCGGGAACATTTCACGGGCGGCTTGCTTCGAGGATTCTTTTGCGGCGATGCGGACGGCGCGGCCCGTCTTGAGATCAACGAACGTGGCAGCCACTTTCCCCCAGTCGCGGAATTTCAGGGCGCGCTTTCCTAACCGGCAGTTAGCGACGAGCGCCACAGCATCCGTCACGCAGCGATCTATCTCCACGTAGGTGACGATGCGCTTGCGCTCGGCGATTGGATCCTCAATCCCCAACTCCTGCAGCCCGAGCATCGCCAGTCGCACACCCAGCACTTGCCCGGCACAGAGATGCCCGTGGGCAACGGCCGCAAGGTCAAGGTATTCAGCCAAGGATTTCATTCAAGAGATTCTAGCCTAAGCAACGAATGGAAAGGCTAGTTTTGCAAAGCGGAGAATCTCGCGGCGAGCCAACCGCAAACTCTACAAGCCTTCGCTCAAAGGCTTGCCAATTTCCCAGTGATGTCCATACGGATCAACGATTCTTCCCAAGCGCCAGCCATATTCATTGCTCACCGGGTGAACCACTCTGGCACCGGCCTTGATCGCGCGCGCAAACGCCGCATCCGGATCGTTCACGACCATCACCAGCCGCACCGTCCCGCCGTTCAGTGTCTCGGGACTGAAGTTCAGATGCTCTGGCGACTCATCCGCAACCCAAAATTCGGCTCCTTCCACGGACAGTCGCGCCACCACCGACCCATTCTCGTCGTCGTGCCGAAACACCACTCCAGCATCGAACGCTTTCTTGTAGAACTCGATCGCCTTCGCCCCGTTTCGCACCGACAGCATCGGGGCTATCGATGTCCTATGCTCCTTTGCGCTCTGCGGGTGGCCGCTCATAAAACGCTCTCCCCTGTAGGACCTAAGCTTGCTTTTTCAGGTGACGACCACGGATGCGGCTGACGGGCTTCCATAAAGACGAAGACAGTCATGAGCAGTGCGAGTCCGAAGAGCGCCGCGTCTTCCAAGACCTTTCTGAGTCCAATCGGCTCAGGTGTCGCAAAGCAGCCGCAATTGATGTTCATGTGCAGGAGGTACGCACGCAAAACAACACCGAAGAATCCCAACATGATAAGCGTGAGCAGCGAAGCCCAGATGCGCAGTCGCCAGCCAATCAGAAGCAGCAGCCCGAGGATGATTTCCGTGAAAGGTAGCGTGTGAGCGACGAATTGTACTCCCCAGGGCGGCAGCATCTTGAACGCTTCCACTTGTGTCGCGAAGTTCGATAGGTTCAAAGAAATGGAAAATTTCAGTATGAAATAAGGCCACAAATTGTTGTTCGGCAGAAATATCTTCGAGTAGCCCGCATAAATAAAGATGCCGCCGAGCAAGAGGCGGCCGATCCACACGACGGCACGGCGTAGATTCCAGGGACTGGATTGCATCATACCTTGATTTCTCTCGAATGCCTTCGGCGCAGTCTTTCGAATTTTGGCTACTTCTGGCTCAGCAATTGATCCAGAAACTGGCGCAGGATTTCGTAGCTCATGGCGCTGGAGTAGGGATACGTCTGCCCTTTGGAATGAAAGACCGTCGTTGGTGTCTGGTTCACGCGGTACATCTGCCCGAGTTGAACATCCTTTTCGATAAGTGGTTCAAGCGTACCGCCCTTCACGAGCGCGCGGACCTTGGTCATGTCCGCAGACGATAGCACCGCAGCCACCGTCCCGTCGACGTCGCCGCTCTGCTCCCATTTTTCTTGATTCTCAAACAGCGCCTTCTCCACAGGCTCGACCTTGCCAAGATCCGCGGCGGCTCGCGCATAACGCGCCGCCACGCGCGAATACGCGTGCATGGGCAGCGGAAAATCGCGATGGATAAGATAGACCTTGCCGGTGCTAACGTAGTTGTCCATGAGCTGCCGGTTGGTGGTCAGAAAGAGCGTTTTGCACGCGGGGCACTGGAAGTCGCTGAACACTTCCATAACGATCGGCGCACTCTTCGAGCCGAACGCTTTGTGGGGATCAACGTCGGTGACGCCGCCTTCTGCCTGAGCAGCAACCGGCTGCGGCGAAGCGTTTCGCGATTCGGCCGCGCGCTCGGATGTCCCCGCAGGAGTCATTTCGCGACTCAGGCCATCTGCCGGAGAAACAGAAACACCACTTGCTTCATTCCCCGATGCGCCGACTTTTGCCTCCGGTGCAGGGGTAGCAACTGGCCTTGCGCCGTAACGCGCAGCGGCAACAGGATGGATGCTCCGGCTAACAAGAAGACGCCCACCGATCAAGGCCAAGACCACAGCTACAGCGATAACAGCGCGACGACTCACGCGACCCTCCAGCAAATTCCCTCAAAATAGTGAGATGCAATCTCTCGGTCAGATTATCACAGGTTTCTACTCCGGAAGCCCTCGATGCCAGCCTGCATTTTCTAAGTAACCAGTCCCCCTGATCCAAGCATCCGATAGGCATATCGAGAAGAAAACATCATAGTCTGTAAGATGCTAACAAATAGGCATTTACATGAATTTAACAAAACTTGACAAGGACACACTCAAGTTATATACTAGCCCTCGATTTGGACCAGGGAGCACGCCATTGACCTCGGCCCGCCCCGGAATCTTCGGCTTTCGGGCAGCCCGCGATGTAGACCGGTTCCGGAAAGAATAGGCCCGAAAGGAATAACAACGATGAGCAAGATTATAGGAATTGACCTGGGCACCACCAACTCGGTCGTAGCCGTCATGCAAGGCGGCGAACCAGTGGTGATCCCCAACCAGGAAGGCGCGCGCACCACCCCTTCGGTTGTCGCCATAACCAAAGGCGGAGAGCGCCTCGTGGGACAAGTAGCGAAACGCCAGGCGGTGACGAATCCCGAAAACACCGTGTATTCGATCAAGCGCTTTATGGGCCGCCGCTACGATGAAGTTGGCGATGAGATGAAGCGCATCCCTTACAAAGTCGTCAAGGGAGAGCACGACGACGCGCGCGTCGACATTTTCGGCAAGATTTACAGCCCGCCGCAAATTTCCGCGATGATCCTCGGCAAACTGAAGTCCGCCGCGGAAGATTTTCTCGGCGAGAAGGTCGCCAAAGCAGTTATCACGGTGCCCGCGTATTTTAATGACGCGCAGCGCCAGGCCACCAAGCAAGCTGGCGAAATTGCCGGCCTGGAAGTCGTGCGAATCATCAACGAGCCCACGGCGGCAGCGTTGGCCTACGGCTTGGACAAGAAGACCGACGAAACCATCGCCGTGTACGACCTCGGCGGCGGCACGTTCGACATTTCCGTGCTCGAAGTCGGCAGCGGCGTTGTCGAAGTAAAGTCCACCAACGGTGACACGCACCTTGGCGGTGACGACATCGACCAGCGCATCGTGGATTGGCTGATTGACGAATTCAAGAAAGAGAACAGCATCGACCTCGGCAAAGACCGCATGGCTTTGCAACGCCTAAAGGAAGCCGCGGAAAAGGCCAAAATCGAGCTCTCCCAAATGATGGAAACCGAAATCAACCTGCCCTTCATCACGGCGGGCGCGAGCGGCCCCATCCACATGCAGCAGAAGCTGACGCGCACGCGCCTCGAGCAATTAATGAACGACCTGCTCGAACGCTCGATGAAACCCGTGAAGCAGGCCCTCGAAGACGCGAAGATGTCACCGAACGACATTCAGGAAGTCGTGATGGTTGGTGGCTCGACGCGTATTCCGAAGGTGCAATCGATCGTTCGCACATTCTTCGGCGAGAAAGAACTGCACAAGGGCGTAAATCCGGACGAAGTCGTGGCGGTAGGCGCTGCGATTCAGGGCGCGGTACTCGCGGGCGAAGTAAAGGACATCCTGTTGCTCGACGTGACGCCGCTTTCTCTGGGCGTCGAAACGCTCGGCGGTGTGATGACCGTGCAGATCCCGCGCAACACCACGATTCCGACCCGTAAGGTCGAAACGTACTCGACGGCCGCGGACAATCAGCCCGGCGTCGAAATCCAAGTGTTGCAAGGCGAGCGCAAATTCGCCACGGATAACCGTTCGCTCGGCAAATTCAAGTTGGATGGGATTCCGCCGGCGCCGCGCGGCACCCCGCAAATCGAAGTAACGTTTGATATCGACGCCAACGGCATCTTGAACGTCAGCGCGAAGGACAAGGCCACCAACAAGGAGCAGAAGATCACCATCACTGCTTCGAGCGGTCTAACGAAGGAAGAAGCCGAAAAGATGAGGACCGAGGCTGAATCCCACTCCGAAGATGATCGACGCCGCATGGAGGAAGTCGAATCGCGCAACCGCCTCGACGGCATCCTCTATCAATCGGAGAAGATGATCCGCGAAAATCGCGAAAAGATTGCGGAATCCGACGTCAAGACAGCTGAAGACGCCATCGAAGAAGCCAAGAAAGCCATCGCCGAAGGCGGTACGGCTCGCTTGCGCTCTGCCACGGAGAACCTCGAGAAGTCTTTGCACAAGATCGCAGAGATTCTCTACAAAGCGAACGACGCCAAGCCCGGAGCTGAACAAGCCGCCGGTGCAAGCGCAGGCGCTGGACCAAGCGGTGGCGCTGGCTCGAGCGGCGGCGCGCAAGACAAAAAACCCGGCGATGTGATCGACGCCGAATACGTTGACGTCGACGAAACTAAGCGCCCGAACTAAGCAACCGAAGCCTGTGGGGGCGGGCTTGCCCCGCCCCTACTTGCGTTGCTCCATCGTCGCAGAAGATGTGTTTTTAGACTTTAGACTGTCGCTTTTAACTGATTCTCATGGCCACAACCACCAAACAAGATTATTACGATCTCCTGGGCGTTCCGAAAAAAGCCAACGCGAAGGACATTCGCACGGCTTTCCGCAAACTCGCGCGCAAATATCATCCCGACCTGAACCCTGGCGACAAATCCTCCGAAGAAAAATTCAAGCAGCTGCAGGAAGCCTACGACGTCCTCTCCGATTCAAAAAAACGGCAGATGTACGACCAGTACGGCTTTTACAGCGACAACATTCCTGCCGGAGGCTCAGGGAGCGGGCCACAGCACGACAGCGAAGGCGTCAATTTCGATTTTGGCGGGTTTGATTTTGGCGGTGGCTCGGGCGCGCAAGGCGGCAACGCAAGTTTCCGCGATCTCTTCAGCCAGTTTTTTCGCGGCGGCCGCGGCGGAGGCGAGGAGCCAGAGCACGAACCCGGCGGCGACCTCGAGTATCAGCTCGAAATCGACTTTTGGGATGCCGTGCGCGGCGCCGTCAAGAAACTAACCATCACGCGCCTCGATACTTGCGACGCGTGTCGCGGCACCGGCGCGGTGGGTTCCGCGCAAACGTGCCAGACCTGCCATGGCTCGGGCACAATCCAACAAGCCGCCGGCAAAATGAAATTCAACGTTCCCTGCACGCGCTGCGGCGGCACAGGCAAAATCCGCAAAGTCTGCCCGACGTGCAGCGGCGAAGGACGCTTGCGCCGGACGGAAACCATCGACGTGCGCATTCCCGCAGGCGTGGCCAGTGGCTCGCGGGTCCGTGTTCCTGGCAAAGGTAACGCCGGAACAATGGGTGCCCCTCCAGGCGATCTATATTTGCGGGTCGACGTGAAGCCGCATTCCTTCTTCGAGCGCCGCGGCGATGATTTGTATACCAAAGTCCCGGTCACGGTGACGGAAGCCACGCTAGGCGCGAAAGTCGAAGTACCCACAATCGACGGCCGCTCGCTCGTGCGCATCCCCCCAGCCACAAACAGCGGCAAAACGTTGCGCCTGAAAGAAAAAGGTGTGCCCAGCGCCCGGAGCGGCGCGCGTGGCGATCAGTACGTGGAGATCCAAGTGATCGTGCCGCAGCCAACGGACGAGCGCGTGCGTACCCTCATGAAAGAACTGGAAACCATCGCGCCGGAAGATCCGCGCAAAGATTTATTCACGAAAGCGGGAGTGTAGGGGCACGATTCATCGTGCCCTCTTTCGAGAGAGCAACAAATGCCACAGCGAGCAAGAAAACGAGCCAAAGCCGGCTACATGATCAGCGCGGTAGCGGAGCTATACAAGCTCCATCCGCAAACGCTGCGCCTCTACGAGCGCGTCGGTCTTCTTAAGCCCTCGCGTTCACAAGGCAACACGCGCCTCTACACCGACTCTGACCTCGAGCGCCTCGACGTAATCCTGACGCTGGCGCGCGACATGGGCGTAAACCTCGCCGGCATCGAAATCATATTGAACATGCGCGAAAAAATGGTGGAGATGGAACGCCAAATGACCGAATTCGCCACCGTGGTCCAGCAGGAGCTCTCGCGTGTCGCGTCATCACGCTCGCAAGACAAAGAACCGCGCCACGCAATAGTGCGCGCCGTTCCGCGCCCGTTCCGGACTTCCTAAGGTTCACGCTTCCAAAGTTTTCCCAGAGCAGACAGCTTGCCGTGAACCCTCCACGAACGTATGCTGTCCGCATGGCGCTTGAGAATTGCACGCTATGCAGAGGAACAGGCTGGAAGCTTGTGCCACGGCCCGATGGAGCCGCTGGCAAAGTTGCGGTCGCCTGCGATTGCGGCATGGAGGAGCGTTCCGAACGCGTCATCGAGCGCGCCCATATCCCCAAGCGCTACGAGCATTGCGATTTTGAAAGTTACAGCACGGACGTCGGCGCGACGCCGCAACAGACCGACTCGCTGAAAAAAGCCAAGCTTTTGACACAGGGATTCGTTCGCGATTACCCTGGAACCGCGGAAAAAGGCCTGCTGCTAATGGGCCCGTCGGGTGTCGGCAAGACCCATCTCGCCGTCGCCGCGCTAAAAGATCTGATTCGCCGCGGACACGCCGGTCTCTTCTGCGATTACCGCGAACTCCTGAAAGAAATTCAAGCCAGCTATAACCCGGCAAGCGAGTCCACAGAAATGGGAATTCTTGAGCCCATCCGGACCGTCGAAATTCTTGTCCTCGATGATCTAGGCGCGAGCAAGCCTTCGGATTGGGTACGCGACATCGTCGGCATCGTTCTGAACGCCCGCTACAACGAACGCCGTACCACAATCATCACGACGAACTACTACGACAATCCCGCCCAGGAAGGCGAAGCCACACGCCTTCCCAGCGGAAAGCTCGTCATGCCCACCCGCGAAGATTCCCTGGAGCAAAGAATCGGCAGCCGCATGCGCTCCCGCCTCTTTGAAATGTGCCGCACGGTGGAAGTCATCGCCCCCGATTTCCGCCGTGAAAGCACCCAAGCCGGCCGCGCCCGCGCTTGAGGTCTTGACCTTCCAGTAGTAGAAGTATGGATATTACTCCCAGTAATTACTCCGATGTCTGACGACGATCACAAGAATGACGACTTGCAGGATGTGCGGGCGGAGGAGCAAAGCCGCGGCAGCCGGAGACGAAAGCTCGACACAAAGGAAAAACACCGCGCCATTCGACTGCGTCAGGATGTTTTGCAGGCTTATCGAAGTGCGGACGAAACGGGATTTAAGATCGCTTTGCTCGCCGGCGGGTGGAGCGAGGATTCGCCGGAGTTTGCCGCCGCTTTGAAGAAGTTCCGCGACGCGGTTTCCCGGCGCCCGTCAGAATAAGATGGATTCGGTTCAATCTCTCGTTGCGTTCATCCTCTGGGAACCGCTCGAGCCCCTTCTCGATAATCTGCGCGAGCTCTTCGACCACGCTTGGAACCTTCCCTTTGATTTCTCTTTTTTTGGACATCATGCTGTTCCCGGCCCGAGTGCGGGCACGCTCCGTCTTCAATACTATTCTACTATGGCTCGGGCTGAATCGCGTCCCTGATTCAAGGACCTGATTCAAGGATCGGAACAGCGCTCGGACGGTCGGACGAAGTGCGCCATCTCATGCATACCGGTTTCATTGACACAAAGCGGACGCGGCGAGTATCCTTTTGAGGTTGCAGCGCGCCTCGAAACGCCCGCAGCACCTTTGTCCCGAAAGACCGCTCGGCGGTTAACCTCCTTGTAAGAACCCTGTCAGGGAATTCGCAAGGAATCTTATCGACGTTTTGCGTAACCTCGGCGTTGCCGGGGTGGACAGAATAGAAGTTATCTTCCGGAGGCCAACAACCATGTTTCCCGACCACGACAACCAGTCCTCAGCAGCCGCAGCTGCACCCGCACCTGATTCAGAACCAACTCAGAACGCCACTCCAGAGGAAGTGAACACGGCGCAAGCAAGCGAAGCTGCGCAGGAACATGCACCTGCCACGCAAGCTCCAGCTGCCGCGGAAGCGCAAGCAGCGATCGCGCCTGCTCCAGCCGATGCCGAAGCCACGGCTGCCGCCGAAGAAGCAGCCGGCTCAGAAGAGATGAGCAAGCTGATGGAGCAGTACGACGAGCAGCACGAAGCTGCCTCGCAAAACGAAATTATCGAAGTAAAGGTCGTCGCCTACACGGAACACGGCGTGGTCGTGGACCTCGGCGGAAAAACTGAAGGTCTAATCCCCGCGGCGGAATTCTCGGAGACGGACATCCCCCGCCCCGAGCCAAACGCCACCATCGAAGTTCAGCGCACCGGCGAGCACAAAGACGGCTTCACGATTCTCTCCTATCAAAAAGTTCTGCGCCGCCGCACTTGGGAAAAGATCGAAGCCGCCTACAAAGCCAAGGAAACCATCACCGGCAAAGTGGTCGACCGCATCAAGGGCGGTCTCGTCGTAGACATCGGTGTCCGCGCGTTCCTGCCCGGCTCGCAATTCGATCTGCGTCCCACGCAGAATCTCGACGATCTGACAGGCACCGAAGTCCAAGTCCGCGTCACCAAGCTGAACCGCCGCCGCGGCAACGTCGTCGTCAGCCGCCGCGCCATTCTCGAAGAAGAGCTCCACGCCAAGCGCGCCCAGCTGATGGAAACTCTCACTGAAGGCCAAACCGTTCACGGCCACGTAAAGAACGTCACCGAATACGGCGCCTTCGTCGATCTCGGCGGCATCGACGGCTTGCTCCATCTCACAGACTTGAGCTGGGGCCGCGTGAAACATCCCTCCGACGTAGTGAAGCCGGAGCAAGAGCTGGACGTCATCATCCTGAAGTTCGACAAAGAAAAGCAGCGTGTCTCGCTCGGCCTGAAACAGTTGATGCCCGATCCTTGGGTGAACGCTGCGGAAAAATATCCCGCCGGCGGTAAAGTAAAAGGCAAAGTTGTCGGCGTTGTCGACTACGGCGTTTTCGTCGAGCTCGAACAAGGCATCGAAGGCCTGGTTCATGTCACCGAGATGAGCTGGTCGAAAAAAGCCCAGCATCCTTCGAAAGTCGCCAAAGTCGGCGAAGAAGTCGACGTCGTCGTACTCGACATCAAGCCCAGCGACCGCCGCGTCTCTCTCGGCATCAAGCAAGCGCTCCCCGATCCCTGGCTGCTTGTTGCAGACAAGTACCCCGTCGGCACTATCGTCACCGGAAAAGTCCGCAACATCGCGGAGTTCGGCGCTTTCGTGGAAATTGAAGAAGGCTTTGACGGCCTCGTTCACGTCGGAGACGTAAGCTGGACGGAGCGCATCAAGAATCCGCACGAAGTTTTCAAGAAGGGTGAACCCGTCACTGCCAAGGTACTGAAGATCGATCCGGAGAATCGTCGCGTCTCTCTCGGCATCAAGCAGGTAAACGACATCTGGGGCGAATGGTTCAAGCAGCACAAGGTCGGCCAAATCGTGAAGGGCAAAGTTTCCCGCATCGCCACATTCGGCGCGTTCGTCGAGCTCGGCGAAAACATCGAAGCTCTCTGCCACAACACCGAGATCGAGGAGCGCAAGCGCCGCGACGATGGCCACTCTCCCATGCAGCGCACCAGCACTGGCCCGCTGAAGAGCGCCGGTCCACTCGAGCCGGGCAAGGAGTACGACTTCAAGATCATCAAGATCAGCCCGGAGACGCGCCGCATCGGATTGAGCTATCGCGCCGCCGCCAAACAAATCGAGCGCAAGGAAATCGAGCAGTATCGCTCCACGTCGAAGACTTCCTCGACCGCGACGATCGGCGACGCGCTCAAGTCCAAGTTGTCGGCGCGCTAGTCGGGCGAACTTTTTTGTAACAAACCGGGCGGGCTTCCCAGAGCGCCCCGGCGGCCAGGTATCAGGGCAGCACAATTTTCATTTACCTGCGGGTCAATTTAATGATAGGAAGAGGGGCATCCGGGCGGGTTATACCCCTCTAAGCCGTTTCGCACCATGAACCTGCGGGCGCTGCTACTCTAGCTCTGCAACGAGGCATAGGCACGATGACCAAGCAACTGACGCTGACGAAGGCCGACCTCATCGAAGAGGTGCTGCGCATTACCGAACTCCCCCGCAAGGAGTCCGAGTCCATCGTCGAAACCATCTTCGACAGCATCATCGAGTCCATCCAGAAGGGCGACAAAATCGAAATCCGCGGCTTCGGCAGCTTCCGCACGCGCCAGCGCCGCGGCCGCGTCGGTCGTAATCCCAAGACCGGCGAAAAGGTTGAAGTCCCGCCAAAGAAAATTCCTTTTTTCAAGCCCAGCAAAGAGCTCAAGGATTTTGTGAACAGCTCGGAAGCAACAGCCTCGGCGGGAGCAACCTCTGCCTCGCCGGCTTCCGGCGACGCGAAGCATCCCTAAACGGTTCTAGCATTCCGCGCAAATCCGATTCTTCGCCGAACGCTCCCTGGCGCCCGCGTGGAACCCCGTGCGACTCGCATGGCATTTGCGTTATGCTGTCGTCCGCGCAACTTTTCTTGAGGACACTTCTCGATGGACTATCTCTGGACCCCCTGGCGCTATCAGTACATGGCCGAAGTCAGGGACGGGCAGCAACCCGGCTGTATTTTTTGCGATGCCGTCGCGAGCAAGGACGACGAAAAAACGCTCATCGTTTATCGCGGCGCGAAAATGTTTATCATCCTCAATCGCTATCCCTATACCTCCGGCCACGTGATGATCGTTCCCTATGCTCACGTCGCTGAACTCGCGCTCTGTGACGCCGATGCCCTTGCAGAAATGATGCAGCTTGCCCAGAGCATCGAAAAGTCTTTTGGTATTAACTACCGTCCCGACGGCGTGAATCTCGGCATGAACCTCGGACGCGCAGCGGGCGCTGGCGTTGCCGGACACCTTCATCTTCACGTGCTTCCCCGCTGGTACGGCGATTCCAACTTCATGACCGTAACAGGCGAAACCCGCGTCCACCCCGAAGAATTGAAAGTCACCTACGACCGCCTCCGCAAATCGCTAGCCGTCCATCCATAGATCCATAGCCCGTCCGTAGGGACACGGCATGCCGTGCCAGTCTTCGGCTCGCACCATTCCCGACCACGCATTGTCATTCCGAGCGCAGCGAGGAATCCGCTTTTCTCTGTGCCTTCTGTGTCCTCCGCGCCCTCTGTGTAAGTCTTTTTCTTCTTCTGCGCTAAACTATGCGCACGCCACACACGGAGCCATCGTTGAATCTCGATCTAACTGAAGAACAATCTCTTCTCCAAAAAACCGTCCGCGAATTCGCCGAAGCCGAAGTCCGTCCACTCGCCAAAGAACTCGACGAAACTGGTCATTTCCCGCGCGCCACGTTTCAGAAAGCCGCCCAGCTAGGCCTCACCGGCATCGCCATCCCCGAATCCGAAGGCGGCGCCGGCTTCGACCACATCGCCTACTCCATCGTCATCGAAGAAATTTCCCGCTGCTGCGCTTCTACCGGCGTGATCCTCTCCGTCCAGAATTCCCTCTACTGCGATCCCATCCACCGTTACGGCACCGAAGAACAAAAAAAGAAATTCCTCGAGCCCTACGCCCGCGGCGAAAAAATCGGCTGCTACGCCCTCACCGAACCCCAAGCCGGCTCCAACGCCGCCGCCCTGCAAACCAAAGCCATCCTTCGCGGCGACAAATACATCCTCAACGGCACCAAAGCCTGGATCACCAACGGCGGTGCCGCCGACGCCGCCATCGTGTACGTCAACACGCATCCAGAAAAAGGCGAAAAAGGCATCACCGCGCTGGTAGTAGAAAAAAACGCGCCCGGCTTCAAAACCGGCAAGGAAGAAAAAAAACTCGGCATCAGCGCCACCGCCTGCTGCGAATTAATTTTCATCGACTGCGAAGTCCCCGCCGCCAACCGCATCGCCAACGAAGGCGAAGGCTACAAAGTCGCGCTCTCCACGCTCGACGGCGGCCGCATCGGCATCGCCGCGCAAGCCACCGGCATCGCCCAAGGCGCTTTCGAAGCCGCGCAAAAATACGCGCAAGAGCGCCTCGCCTTCGGCCATCCCATCTCGCAATTCCAAGCCATCCAATTCATGCTCGCCGACATGGTCACCGAAATCGACGCCGCGCGCCTCCTCGTCCGCAAAGCCGCCTGGAAGCAAGACACCGGCGCCCGCTTCAGCATGGACGCCGCCATCGCCAAACTCTTCGCCAGCGAAATGTCCACCCGCGTCACCCACAAAGCCATCCAAATCCACGGCGGCAACGGCTACAGCCGCGAATATCCCGTCGAGCGCAACTACCGCGACGCCCGCATCACCGAAATCTACGAAGGCACTAGCGAAATCCAGCGCCTCGTCATCTCCTCCTGGCTCCTCCGCTCGTAGCGACGCCCTTTTAGGGCGTCATCTTCCGCCTTTGACCGCCTGCCCGTCAGGACTCTTAAGACTTACTGCAAATCCTGCACGGATTTCTTGTCCCATCGAGGTCACCCTTGATAAACTCATATTTGAGCGCTAAGGCTGGAGTCCTATATGGCAGCGAGAAAAAAACCGACCGACAGGCAAGTTGCTAACGAGTTAGCCGCGATGGCCATGAAGCACCTTAAAACCCTGCCGGAGGAAGAACGCGAAGCGCGTATCGCCGAGTTCGGCCGCCGCGTTTCTAAGTCTCGCGCCTCCCGACTAGCGCGCGCCACCTCTTCCGAAACTTCTCATACTCGTCCGACCCGGGTTCGTGCCCGAGCGCGGTAACCGCCCACAAGAAGCTTTCCTCATCGCAATTTCGTATTGCCTTCAACATGAACTGCCTCAAATCGGCTTCCTGCTGCTTGACGGTTTTGTGCTTCCGCTCCGCCCGCATCACCTCGCGGATTTCTTTCTCGTCGGACATCGCCGCAACTCCTGCTTTGCCGCCGCAGACTATCAGATACCAGGTTCTCTGGTCACGTACGTATCCGATGTGGTTATCTCAGATCGGCTCCTCCTTTGGCGCTCCGGCGCTCCTAAAGGCTGGTATCCGCCTCCCCGCTCCAGTTGACGTTCCGCGCAATTCTAAGCAACATCCTTCTCGCAGAATTCAGCCGCAATCCTTCCCGCTCATGGAGCCATCATGTCTCAATTTCCCAGCTTCGATCTCTCCGGCCAAGTCTCCCTCGTCACCGGAGCTGCCCGCGGACTCGGCCGCGCCATCTCTCTCGCCTTGGCCAACGCCGGCTCCGACGTCGCCCTCGGCTTACGCGACGTGAACGGCGCGTCCAGCCTCGTCCGCGAAATTCAATCCATGGGCCGCAAAGCTCTGCCTCTCCAAATGGACGTCACCGATCTCGCGCAAATCTCGGGCGCCATTCAAAAAGCTGCTGACTATTTCGGAAAACTGGATATTCTCGTCAACAACGCCGGCAACGGCGTCAGTGGCCTCGCGCTCGACGTCAACGAAGCCGACTTCGACCTCACTCTCGCTCTAAACTTGAAGTCCACTTTCTTCGCCAGTCAGGCCGCCGCAAAACTCATGATGCGCCACAAGGGTGGCCGCATCATCAATATGAGTTCGCAAGCCGCATACGCCGCCTTGCCCACCGAATCCGTCTACTGCGCCAGCAAAGCCGCGGTTTCGCACCTGACAAAATGTCTCGCCGTCGAGTGGGGCCCGCACAACATCACCGTGAACGCCGTCGCTCCCACGTTCATCGCCACTCCCGGCACCGACGAAGCGCTCTCCGACCCCGCTTTTCGCGCCGACGTCATCGAGCGCATCGCCGCCCTCCACCGCATCGGTGAACCCGTCGAAGTTGCCGGCGCCGTCGTCTTCCTCGCCTCCCCCGCCGCCTCCCTCATCACCGGCCACACCATCCTAATCGACGGCGGCTGGACCGCCCGCTAGCCGTCGGCCCAAATCATTCACGACTCTCTCGCGGATTCCTTAAATTTCGCCTGCGTTTGCTGTTTTTTCCCCGCATCACCTAAATCCAGAGCCTCGTCATCTCCTCCCGGCTTCTAAAGTCGCAGCCCGTTAAAACGCGGCCCTTTCAAGTCGATTACGGTTTCCGCTCGACGTTAGTTGATACAATCGATAAACACCCACATGCCCCAACCACGCAAACACACACGCCGAAAAAAGCGGCGAGCGAGGAAATGGATAGACCCGCTGGCTCTCGAACGAATGTTTGACGAGGCTGTAGGCTATACAAGCGAGATTGAAGTGCCTCGCGTCCTCTATCATTACACTGGTTGGGAAGGGGCCAAAGGAATCATATCAAGCCAACAGTTTTGGGCTACCGCGCACGATTGCACGAACGATGAAGCTGAACTGGTCTCCGCCGACGCAATGATTGTCGAAGTCGCGCAGGAGCTTCGCAAGAATGCCGCTGGCCCTGCTGCAAAGGTGCTGGATTTATTTGTCTCTGAGTACTCTAAAAAGCAGATCACCAAGATGGTCACCGTTTGCTTGGCGTGTTTTTCAGTGGCAAAGGACGACAAAGATCAATGGACGAAGTACGGAGATAACGGTAACGGCATCTGTTTAGGAGTTCGAGTGATAGATGAACCACCACCGCAGGAGTCGCACAGCAGATTAGTGATCGTCGACTATTCTGAGGCGTCATGGCGCAAAACGCTGCGTGAGGAGTTCGCGAAAGTCTGTTCGGTGCTTTCTCGCCCTGGCGTCCTGCCCTCGCCACTGAACTTTAGACTTGGGGTGTCGGCCCTTAACCGCATGGCGGCGTTCGCTTCTATCAGCGCCAAGCGCCCGCAGTGGGCGTGCGAACAAGAGGTGCGACACGTGACGCTTGTGCCGCATGGATCACATATTCAACTCAAGGAACGCGAGCCAGGCGGGCAGCGCAAGCGATACCTTCCTCGCACTGTTCGAGCGGATGGAAAACGGATCGCCTTTTCGGAAATAACTATCGGACCGAACCGAAGAGTTGAAGAAACTCGCGGGCAATTGGTTCAACTATTGGCCGACGCGGGCTACATTCATGGCGACCTAGAGTATCCGCAGATTGCAGCGTCGGAGCTTGTACCCTGGCCGTCCACAAGTCCTAAAGGCTGAAATTAAGCTAACATTCTAGAAAAGGCTTGGTTCGGCCCTTTTTAAATTCTTTCATAAGGCGGACCGTAATGCGGACTGCTGAGGAGCGAAGCAGCCACTCTAAGTTCCTCATCTGCCTTTTTAAGCTCATCGCTGTGCGCTGTTGAGAGAGGAAGCCCATTAAGGTACACATTCGAATCGTGCTGCCGTTTTAGTTCCTGATACTTCTTCAGGCACTCTTCGTAGTTCTGACGGTGCTCCTCTCGCTTGTTCCGCACCCACTCGTCATGTGCTACTTTGGCAGGATCATCACGCTGTGGCCGAAAAAGTAAGCTAACAGATTCCCAGAAGAGCGCCGAGATGAGCCAGCCGCCAAAGCAAAGCACGACGACTGCACCAATAATCGCCCAAAACACTCCCCAATTAAATTCACTCACGGGATTTTCCCACCGCCAATTCTTGCCGAGAGTAGCACAGCAGACGGTTGGCGCAGAGTGGCGGGTGGCGCAGAGTGCCAATCGGGTGCCGCACGGAGCGTTGCAAGGTAGGGCCTACCTTGTTATTCTGTCAATGCGATGGCTAAGGGCAACAACAAACCGGGCAACAACATTCAGCGGGCAGCCGCAATCCTGGAAGAGCACTTCGCCACCCTAACGCCCGCACAAGAAAAAAAGGCCCGCAAGGAACTGCACGACCTCGCTACGCGCGTTTCCCGCCGTGCTCGCGGAAAAGCTTCACGATCTCCGCAAACCGCTTCGAACCGTCCGCCACGCCGTTCTCGCGCAAGTATTTCGTAAGCTCCACTTCCGTTCCGTAGTCAAAGATTCGTTTCAATTCCTTCTCGGTCTGCCTGTTCCGCGGTAAAGGCTTGTACTTGCCGGCCTGCTCTCGCCTTCGTTCCTTCTCCAGCGAGCTACGAATCTCGTCGTCTTCAAACATCTCGCCCCGCTCTACAGTCGCCTATCAAAAAGCTCGTCCCTCGGCAAATGGCGGGCATCTTAACAAACAAGGAAATATTAAAACAAGTTAAGTGCGGCGGGGCCGCCAAGTGTCGCCCTGTGCGGGTAGCGGAGCAAACAAATATGGCGCCGTGCTCTTAGGCGTCAAACATGCGGATTTTGACCCTGCCCCCTTTTTTCGGTGAGCGCGCGGAGCTTCCCCTCTTCCCCGCTACTCACCACTCACCATTCACTACTCACTGCCCTTTCCCGTCTCACCAAACTACGAAATTCCCGCCAACTTCCTTCCAGCCGCTCCACTTCCGCGTCTCACGTTCGAATGATTGAATTATGGTACTGATACCTTGACAGTAATCTGAATCCATGCTACCATTCTCTATGTTTCGCTGCCGCCCCACCCTCCCCCGCCAGACGTTCGCCCTCCCCGCCTCATCTTCCTCTTCCGTCCGGCCTTTCGACTTTCAGCTGTCGACTGTAGACTCGCTTCTAACTCCTTTCCCTGCCACTCTTACGAGCCAAACGCAAATCACTGAAAAACCAGCTACTTTAAGTCACGCATTTGCCACTCTTACAAGCTGCGTCAAGCATAAGTCCTGTGTTTACCACTCTTACAAGGAACACCCGGCGTGGCGTATACCGTCTTTCTCCGCGAACTCTGTGCACAGCGCCTGCCCCGGCCCGCTCGGGGCGTTAAGATCGACTCGCGCCTCCGCCCTGATCGACCGGTTCGACGCGCCGCACCGCACGCCCGCATCCGCTTTAGAATCAACACCTACGCAACCGTCCGCAACTGTTGAATCTGAACAACTTACGCAACAGTTAAATCCTTCAGATGCAACACTTACAAAAAACCAGGGGGAGGGTCCCCTCGCAAGCCACCCTCTCGCCACTCGTTTACCCGTCGGGGCGGGTCACTCATTTACCCTGAGCAGCGTCGAAGGGCCACTCACCACTTTGGCGACCGTAGGCACACTTCCGGTATATTCTGTCTCCGTGCTCGAACTCGACTGCGGCCAGGATTTTGACCGAACGCGCGATGAAGATTTCTTCGCAACTCTTCCCCCTCGCCCCGCCGTTTGTCTCATCGAAACGCGCGCCGAAAATGCCGAGCCATTTCTGATTCGCACGCAAGACTTGCGCCGCCGCCTGCAACGCCTCCTCGGCCCTCCCGATCCCACAAGCAAACGCTTAAACCTCCGCGAACTCGCGCGCGGCATCCGTTACCGCCTTACCGGCTCGGCGCTCGAACAAATCTTCACCTACTATCAACACGCCAAGCATCTTTTCCCGCAGCGCTATCGCAAACTCACGCGCCTGCGTCCTCCCGCCGTTCTGAAAATCAGCCTGCGCAACGCCTACCCGCGCTGCTACGTCACCCGCAGCATCGCCGTGGACGAAACCGGCGCGCCCACCGCAGGCGCTTACTACGGCCCGTTCCCTTCCCGAAAATCCGCGCTCGCTTTCTCCGAGCAGGCTCTCGACTTGTTCAAGGTCCGCCGCTGCCAAATCAAAATCCGCCGCGATCCCACTTTTCCCGGCTGCATCTATTCGGAAATGAAAATGTGCCTCGCCCCCTGCTTTGCCGGATGCACCAAAGAGGAATACGACGCCGAAGTCCAGCGCCTCGTGCAGTTCCTCGACACCAACGGCAACTCGCTCCGCACCACCATCGAAGATGACCGCGAGCGCGCCAGCGCCGATCTCGATTTCGAGCGCGCCGCCGCACTCCACAAGCGCCTTGACAAACTCGACGAAGCGTTGCGCTTTCGCCCCGAGCTTGCCCGCCGCATCGCGAATCTCGACGCCGTGATTCTCCAGCGCTCCGCCGAGGACCAATCCATCGGCGTCTTTGGCGTCCACGGCGGCCGCCTCGCCGAACCATTTTTCCTGCGCTTCGCCGAAATCGCCAGCCAGCCGCGCTCCGCGGAGCACATCTTCAAAGACTATCTGGATGGAAGCGCGGCGGGCCCGCAGAACGCAGAAGAACCTGTCGCCGCATCCGGCGCGGCCGCTCGCGAAGAACTAGGGGAGCATCTCGCCCTCATCTCTCGCTGGTTCTATAGCAACCCTCGCGAAGGCGAGATTTTCTTTCGCGAAAAAGACTGGCCATACCGTAAGATTCTTCGAGCCTGTTCGCGCCTGCTCGCTCCTCCGGCAAGCGAACCCGCCGCGACCGGCAATCCGCCGCCGCCGTAAGGCAGAAGACCTTGTAGGGGCACGGCATGCCGTGCCCGTCTTAGCTGGACCGCAACATAAAGGCGCAAGACACCATGACCAAATCCGCCACACTCGAAGGAACAAAGCGCTACGCCAATCGATTTGCCGGACGCGCCGACGACGGCCACTTCCGCGAAGCACATGGCCTCGTGATGTCCTCGCTAGGCATCGGCACGTACCTAGGCCAGCCCGACCCAAAGGTAGACGCGAGCTACACCGCGGCGATCGCGGCCGCCGCCGAAGTGGGCATCAATTTCATCGACACAGCCATCAACTACCGTTTCCAGCGTAGCGAACGCAACATCGGCGCAGCCATCAAACAGCTCGCGACGAAAGGATTTTCCCGCGACGAATTCGTAGTTTGCACAAAAGGCGGCTATCTCACACCCGACGGCTCCATGCCCGCCGAAACCACCGAATATTTTTTCCACGAATACCTCCAGCCCGGCGTCTTCACCCCAAAAGACATTGTCGCCGGCAGCCATTGCATGACCGCGCGCTTTCTCGAGAATCAACTCACGCGCAGTCTCCTCAACCTGGAGATCGAGTGCATTGACGTCTATTACCTGCACAATCCGGAAACGCAGCTCACCGAAGTCTCCCGCCCGGATTTTCTCGAACGCGTGCGCGATGCCTTCATTTATCTCGAGTCCGCCGCTGCCGAGGGCAAAATTCAGTTCTACGGCATGGCCACATGGAATGGCTTCCGCCAGGAAGCCAAAGCGCGAGATGCCATGCAACTCGCCGAATTCGCGCAAATCGCGACGGATATCGCCGGCGAAAAACACCGCTTCCGTTTCCTACAACTTCCCTTCAATCTGGGAATGACGGAGGCTCTCACGCTCGGCAATCAATCCATGGGCGGGCGCGACCGCACCGTGATGGAAGCCGCGAGCGAATTGGGAATTACGCTGGTTGCCAGCGCGTCGCTGCTGCAAGGCCAGGTCGCGCGCAATTTACCGGCGTTCGTAGCCCAAGCCCTCGGCCTCGAAAACGATGCCGAACGCGCCCTGCAATTCGTCAGGTCGTCCCCAGGAATCACCACGGCGCTGGTAGGAATGTCGCGCGTAGAGCACGTCCACGCCAACGCGAAGCTAGTAAGCGTCGCGCCTGCCACGGTCGATCAATTCACTCAGCTCTTCAGTCGCGGCGAAGGCGCATGAGCACGCGCACGTTGCTTGTAGGGGCACGATTCATCGTGCCCTCTTCGCTGCTCACTCAGTCGCGACTAATTTCGGCCGCGGACATTCGGAATCCTCTCGGTCATCCAGTTCGTAATCGCCGCATCCACTTGATCGAGCTTCCCCACAAAAAAATGATCGGCGTCTTCCACCACGACGAGCTTGCTTTCGTCCGGCAACGAGGCCACAAGACTCTTCACTTTGTCGACCGCGCCATAAATATCATTCGCTCCGTGCACGAAGAGCTTCGGCTTTGCGCATTGCGTCAGAAAAGAAAAGTCAGTGCTATTCACTGGGGTTCCAAGACCAATCAATATACTGACTCGAACGTCCTCGCAACCAACTCGAAGTCCGACCCAGCAACCGAAACTGAATCCCGCAACCAAAAGTGGAAGGCCTGGAAATTCCGCAGCGAGAAAATCGAGCGCCGCGCGCACATCACCGCGTTCCCCTTCGCCACGATCGTGCTTGCCTTCGCTCTTCCCAGTTCCGCGAAAATTGAAACGCAACACCGCAAGTCCTAGCGCACCCAGCGACTTCGCCGCTTGATACACCACTTTGTTGTGCATCGTGCCGCCGAAAAGCGGATGCGGATGGCAAACCAGCGCGGCCACCGGCGGCGATCCCCCACTCGGCCTCCACAGAATGGCTTCCAAACGGCCCGCTGGCCCAGGAAGAAACAAATTGCGAGACTCGTGCGCTGCGCTCATGATTAGTGGAAAGAAATGTGAGTGTACCGCAACGCGGGGAAAAGACCGAACTCCTCGCGCGGCACGGCGCTTCTCTTCACGCGGCGCCACGACTTCTTAAATCGATTGAGTTCGTGCGGTGCGCGATGGACGGCGTTGCGTCATGTTTCAAAATGGACGCGGCCGCTGCGGTAAAATGTTTGTTGAGGCTTCCGCAATCTGGAGGAGTAACAGTACTACTTGGAGTGCAGAATTCCTGACGTTACAGCGACCGAGGCCTAAACCCTCGTACTAGGACATAATTTCCTGACTTTCGCGTTGCAGTTTACTGGTGGCGATGTTAGCTTTCCTTCAAATTCCAGTCCGAGGTGGAGGAGCAATGAGCGACGGAGCCGACCGCCGGGAAGCCCGGCGTTTCAACATGACGCTGCCGCTGCGCGTGCTTCCGCACCAGCCCCATGGGTCCGAACTCACGACACAGACACGCGACGTAAGTTACCGCGGCCTCTACTTCATTGCGGAAACCAAATTCCCCATCGGCAGCGAAATCGAATTTGTCATAACTCTGCCCGAGCAGGTAACGCAATCGAATGACGTGAATATCCGCTGTCTCGGCCAGATCGTGCGCGTCGAGCCCACCCCCAATGGGCGCATGGGAATCGCCGCGAAGATTGAACGCTACGAATTCATGCCCGCCGCTGCTTCCGCTGCCTAAGTTCCTTCTGCTTCCGTCCTTCGCGGGCATGGCGCTCGATTAAAAACTCTGCTCAGAATACTGTTTCAGAATTTTGGCTGATGCTCGCTTGCAGTCACGCACGGCGAGTACAATGGCTGTGGCCATCAGTTCTATGTCCACACAATCAAGGCCCGTTTCACTGTGGGGGAACACATGTATCATTATGACGCGAGCATTGCGCTCGAAGAATTGAAGGAAGACGCGCTACTGCCCCATCCCGTCAAGTTGCGAGACATGATCTTGCGCACGCAGCTTGGTCCGGAAGAGGCGAAGTTGTTGAACCACGAATTTCAGGACTATCTGACTCGCTTCGGCGAGTTGCAGAGCGTGGCTCGCGGGGTGCTCGAAAAAATTGCCGCCGGGCGCCGCAAGGCTTCTTGATGCATACCGCCGAAGCCGGAGCGTGCCCCGGATGAAACCGAAGCCGCGCGTCCTGCTCTTATCTGCATCTTCGGGTGCGGGCCATGTCCGCGCCGCGCAAGCTCTCGAAAAAGCGTTCGCGGCACGCGGCGATTGCGTCGTCGAACACATTGACACCATCGAGTACGTCAGCAAGCTCTTCCAGCGCGTATACGACAAGGCTTACATTTCCATGGTGCGGCGCGCCCCGGAATTGATGGGCGTGCTTTACGAGCACACGGACCAGCCGTGGCATCATGCTCGCCGCCGCCTGGCCATGGATCGGCTGAACACCGGGCCAATGATCCGGTTGCTCAAGCGGGTCCAGCCGGATTTGTGCGTGTGCACTCATTTCCTTGCTGCGGAAATTGTTGCGTGGCTGATCGCCAAACGAAAATTACGCGCGCACAACGCCGTCGTGGTGACGGACTACGATGTGCATGCCATGTGGCTCTGCAGGACGGTCGACCGCTACTATGTGGCCATCGACGAAGCGGCTGAATATCTGGCGCGCATCGGAGTGCCGCGCGAAAAGTTGCGCGTCACTGGAATTCCAATTGACCCGCTTTTTGCCAAGTTCTTGGATCGAGCCGAAGGCCGGCGGGGCCTTACTCTCGATCCGGCTGCGTCGGTGATTTTGGTCTCCGCGGGAGGCTACGGCGTCGGGCCTGTCGAGCAGCTTGTGAATGATCTTTTGGCGTTGCAGCGCCCCTGGCAAATTGTCGCCATCGCCGGCAAAGCTGAAAAAGTTCGCAAGCGCCTCGAAGAAATCTCTCGTGGCGCGGGCAAACTTTCGAGCGGTGCGCCGCGGCTCGTCCCTGTTGGCTTCACAACGGAGATGGACAAGTACATGGCCGCGGCAGATCTCCTCGTCGGCAAAGCAGGTGGCCTCACCACCTCCGAAGCGCTGGCACGCGCTCTGCCTATGGCGCTGATCGAGCCGATTCCCGGACAGGAAGAACGCAACGCCGACCATTTGCTGGAGGCGGGCGCGGCTATTCGCTGCAACAATCTTCCGGCGGCGGCTTGGAAAATCGCGGGATTGTTGGACGATCCGGCGCGGCTCGCGCGAATGCACGACGCTGCACGCGGAATGGGCAAGCCCGGCGCAGCAGCAGCCATCGCCGAAGACGCGCTGAGGCTGGTAAACTGACGTGGCCGTAAAGCAATGTAAGTATCATCATTCGCTTCCTAAGAGTTGCTGAACACGAGTCCCCATGCGACGCAACACACTGATGATCGATGCGGACGACACGTTGTGGGAGAACAACGTGTTTTTCGAAAAGTTGATCGAGGATTTCATCACCCTCACCGAACCGTGCGGCTACACGCGCGCCTACATCCGGCACATCCTGAATGAAACAGAACGCAAAAACATCCGCCAATACGGCTACGGCGTGCGAAGCTTCGGCCGTTCGCTCGAGGAAACGTATCTGAAGCTAGCGGATCAGATGGTTCGACGGGAAACACTCGCGCAAATTCATGGCCGCGTCATGGAACTGGAACGCACGCCGCCGAAAATTCTCGACGGCGTTCCGGAGACGCTGGCCTATCTGACCGAACGGCACCGTTTGATCTTGTTCACAAAAGGCGAGCCCGCTGAGCAAGCCGCAAAGGTTGAGCGTTCCGGGCTGCAGGGCTTTTTCGAGTTCATAGAAATCGTGAGCGAAAAAGATCCCGAAACGTACGGCAACCTGGTGCGCAAATATAAAATCGTGAAGTCTCAAGGCTGGATGATCGGCAACAGCCCGCGCAGCGACATCAATCCTGCCATGAAGATCGGGCTTAACGCCGTGTACATTCCGCATCAGCACACCTGGCAACTGGAGCACGAACCCGTCATGGCTGGCTCCGGAAAGCTCGTCATCGTCCCGGCATTTCGCGAGCTGCGTGGGCACTTTTAGTTCGACCTGTGGAGCCTCGCCAAATAGAGAGTCTTGCGAATCGCTGAGAAAAGCGGCAGCAGGGGCTGCCGCACTCCAAATGGCTATTTCCAATTTGGATGTTGGCAACGGTTAAGCCTTGCGCGAGTCTAATCCATTCTGTTCCACGCGTAGGAGAGTCTCATGGCCACAGCAAGCACTTCCGTTCACACCGACTGGCGAGAGGAGTGGTTCGAGTTTGAAGACGCTACCTACCTGAATCTTGCGTCACAATCGCCCATGCCGAAAGTGTCTCTGCGCGCCATCCAGTCCGCCATCGCGGACAACAAGCACCCGCATCACAGAATGGATTCTGTCTTCTACGAAATCCCCAACCGCATTCGCGCCAACATTGCCCAGCTCATCGGGGCGAAGCCCGAAGAAATCGCCGTCACGACCGGAGCGAGCGCTGGAGTTTCCGCCGTAGCGTACGCTCTCGACTGGAAGCCCGGCGACGAGGTCATTACCGCGGTGCGCGAATTCCCGCTGCACTTCACCATCTGGAAGCCTATGGAAGAACGCGAAGGAATCAAACTGAAGGTGGTCGCCCCTCGCGAGCGCTTTCTCTCTGCCGACGATCTCATTGCCGCGCTGACGCCGAGAACGAAAGTGATTTCCGTGAGCATGGTGCGCTTCGATGATGGATCGCTGCTCGACGCAAAGAAAGTTGCTGCGGCGTGTCACGCGCAAGGCGTCCTGTTGCTGCTCGACGCGAGCCAGTGCTGCGGCGCCATTCCGATGAATGTCAACGAACTCGGCGCGGATTTTCTCGTCGGCGCCGGGTATAAATGGCTGCTCGGTCCTTTCGGGACTGGATTTTTCTGGGCCAAACACGAGTTGCTCTCCCAAATGCGTCCCGCGCCTTTTTACTGGATGGCGGTGCCTGGCTCGGACAATTTCGCCAAACTTAACTTCACCGACCCTAAGCCAGCGGATAGCGCCAAGCGCTGGGACGCTCCAGAATCGGCAAGCCATTTCAACTTCAATCTTGCCGCGCTCGATGCTTCCATCGAGTTCGTCGTGCGCTTTGGGCCAGAAACCGTTGAGAAGCACAATCGCGGATTGATCGACCTTATGTATGAGCGGCTGCCAAAGGACCGCTGCGTTCCCGCGAGCCCATTGGATGCGGCGAAGCGCGGGCCTTATGGATGCTTCGCGGCGCGAACGCCGGAAAAGACCGCCGAGCTTTACCAGAAATTGCGCAAGGAAAATATTATTGTGAGTTTGCGCGAAGGAAACATTCGAGTGTCGCCGCATCTTTACAATACGGAACGCGACATCGACCGGTTGATTTCGGTGGTCACTGCATGAACCAAAATCAAAATTGGCCGCGCGTTGCTGTTGTTGGCGCGGGGGCGGTGGGCGGGTACTTCGGCGGAATGCTGGCGCGGGCGGGCGCTCCGGTAATGATGGTCGGCCGTGCGGCATTTGTCGACGCCGTCAAGAAGAATGGGATTTTTCTCGACGCGGTGCAATTCAAAGAGAGCGTCCGCGTCGATGCTTCGACGGAATTGAGGGATGTTCGCGGCGCGGAGATCGTTCTTTTTTGCGTGAAGACTACCGACAACGCTGCGACGGCGAGCGAGCTTGCGCCGCTGCTCGCTCCTGGCGCGCTGGTGGTGAGCATGCAGAACGGCGTGGACAACGCCGAGCAGATTCGCGCAGCTTCTGGTATTGATGCGCTCTCGGCGGTGGTTTATGTCGCGGCGTCGGTTCCGGAGCCGGGCCGCGTAAAGCACGTTGGGCGCGGAGATCTCGTCGTCGGCCCGCATGATGCTCAGAGTGAACGATTCGCTGCCCTGTTTGAGCGCGCCGGAGTTGGCTGCCGCATCTCAGACAATATCGCAGGCGAGCTTTGGACCAAGCTAACCTGGAACTGCGCGTTGAACGCCGTCTCGGCGCTTGGCCGAGCGAAGTACGGGCAGATCGCTGCAAGCCCGGACGCGCGGAAGCTTGTCGAGGCTGCCGTCTACGAGGTGCTCGCTGTTGCAAAAGCGGCGGATGTTCATCCGCCGGGATTTGAGGATCCTCAAGTGGCGATCGCTGGTTCCTTCAAGATAGCGATGCAAATGGCGGAAGCATTGTCTTCCACTGCGCAAGACATGAACCGCGGTAAGCGCACAGAGATCGATTCGCTGAATGGCTACATCGCAAAGCGCGGCGCGGAGCTCGGTGTTGCGACCCCGGTCAACCATGCGCTCTACACGCTGGTGAAGCTCGTAGAAGGCCGGGCGTAGGCTGAAATGTGGTCAGCGGTCGTCGCGGATTTTGAAGGGGATGTGGACTATGGCTTCCAGGTCCACGGGAACGCCGGACTTTGTGGCGGGGCGGAATTTCCACTGGCTTAGAGCGGATTTGGCGTTGGCGTCGAGTTGGGGATCGATGCCGCGGACCAGCTGAATGCTATCGACAGAGCCGTCGGCGCGGATGACGGCGTAGAGGATGACCTCGCCTTGAACATTCTGCTCGATCAGTTCGGGCGGATACTTGGGATCGACCTTTCTGACTAAGGCTAGCCCGATCAAATCGGAAGTAGTGGTGCGCCGACCATCCTGGTTGGGACTAAGCTCTGAAAAATTCATGATCCAGCTTCCGCTGGCGCTGTTCAGGTTGGCGGCGTTGACAGCGAGGCTATAGACGCGTTTGTCGGCGAAAATTTGTTCTGGTTTGGCACCGGGGGGGAGCGTGGCGAAGTTGGGCGGGCCGGTTCGCTCGGAGGCGTCGTCCGTTTTAGTGTTGGATTGGGACCGGGCGGATAGCGAGCGCGTGGAAGGCAAGCTGAGCCTTGAGCCACCCAGTCCGGAAAACGTGGTCTTGGGCTGCGGATTCCCTCCGCTGATGCTGATGCCGACCGGACTCTTTCCGCCGCCATTGCTGGATGCGGTTGCGTTTGCGCCGGCTGCCGGGTCGGCGGATGCTTTCGGTGATCCATCCGGGACACCGGGCTTTGTGCCTTCGGGCGAAATGGAAATGCGCGCGGCAAGATTGCCCTGCGGCGGCTGAACATCGGGTTTGGGAGCGGCGGGAGCAGCAGAAAGCGCGATGAGCGAGGCAGAGCTTCCGTTTACAAATGCGGCTTGCGCGGCGCCAAGTTCAGGCGCAGGAAGCGAGTCGCCGGTTTGCGCGCGAGGCGCGACACGCGGCGCGGCGCCGGCGTTCAATTCGAGTTTCGGGCGCGCGGGTGCGTTGGGCGAGGCGACTAATGTTATTTCCGCGGGCTTTTGTTCGAGAAGAGGAACATCCGGCGGCGGCGCGACTGTGACGGCGGCGACGCGATGCTGGCGAGGGTGAAGGTTTGCGAGGTTTTCGGCGCTGATTTGAATCCGAGGTCTGGCGGGAGCAGCGGAGGCTTGCAACTGAACGATATTCGGCAAGTCCGGAAGAGTCTTGGGAGCGAGCTGCGGCGCAACGGGATTGAGAAGGGTTTGGCGAGGATGATTCGGATGGACGGGATCGGTGATGATGCGCTGTCGCGGATGAAAAGCGTCGGCGCCCTTGGGTGCAAGAGGCTTGTTCGAATCGCTGCGCAAAACCGGCTTGGGTTTGGCAACCGGGATATTCAGGAGGGGAAAGTCATCGATGGGGCCTGACCAGGTGATCTGCGCGTTGTCAAAGGCAGAGTTGTGACGAACGACTGCGGTTAGCAAAGAGAACGGCGACACCAGGAACACTACGTGCCAAAGGGCAGCGGCGAAGACCGCGCGTTGGGGGATGCGGCGTTCGACCCAACAATCTCTGAAGTAATCGCCAGCCAGGAATTTCCGCGAGGTGAGGGGCCAAGAGAAAAGCGCGCGGACGCTGCTGGCAGCGCTTTGCCGGAAATCGCCCCAGGGAATCTCAAGCTTGGGCTCGACGATGATTGGCGCGGGCGGACGCACACGGGCCATGCGCGCGGCGGTGGCGGCGCCTTGTCCCAAGAGATTGTATCCACTGTTAGCCTGGCCCAGAGACATGAAGGTTCCGTAGTATAGCGCGGCTGGGGACCAGGGTGTATGGATTCGGGTGGGGGCGCTGGGGATGCCTGGGGCCACAGAGTGAGTAGTGGGTAGGGAGTAGTGAGTAGTGCAGATGGGCGAAGCGAGCCTCGCCCTAACGTGCGAGATTTTGGAACGGTGACACTAGGCTGCGGCGTTGGCTCGCGGGCGGGTCTGGAAGTGGCGGACGACGGCGATGAGAAGGGCGAGAGCGCACAAAATTGTTACGGCGAACCAGAAAAAAAACACTGCGTTCCACGAGCCTACGTACCACGAGCCCATGCTGAATTGTGAGCCGAGAGGAAGCTGCGTGTCGCCAAGGAAGGCAGACAGTTCGGACAAGTGGAAATCGTCGCCAGTTTTTACGAAACGCTGGAAGAGCTGGGAATAGGGCCAGTAACTCACAAATAGAACGGCACTGGAGAGCAGCGCTCCGATGGCTGAGTAAAAAGCAAGCCCGAGGGTTAGACGGCTGGGACGAAGAGCGGACAACGCCACAGAACGCGTTCGCACCACGACGCCCATCGTACAAATCGCTAATATGGCGGCGCAGAAAAGCATCGACAATCCAGCAACTCTTGTCAAAAAAGCATTCCAGTGGGGAACGCTACTGCCTCCTCGAGAGCGGCTGCGCCAAGAAGCGCGCTGTTTTTCTGCCTCTCGATCAACATGGTCTGCGAGTGCGGCGTAGAACGTGGCCTCCGCTTTATTGCCATCCGCCTCCGAGAGCGTCGCGAGGCGCTTGTAGGCTTCTTTGACCTCGCGGCTTATGAAAAATCCGCCGTCCGGTCCCAACAATTGACCATAACGGGCCACAGACCAATAGATCTCACCCGCACCTTTGCGATCACCGTGGGCTCCGAGAGAGTCGGCGGTTTCGATCAGCGACTTTGCATAGCGGTAGGAGTCCCAGCCTCCATAGCTAGGCAGACCATACAAGTACGGCTCCTCAAGAGCCTGAAAGGGATCGTCAATGCGGTAACGAAGGACCACGCCGCGGTCGAGTTCCTTGAAACTGCTGGAATAGGTATCGAGCTTGGCAGAACGAAAGGCTGAGGCCATCGCCGCCAGCCAGGCGGGAGACTGTGCATCAACGGACTTACGGATGTCCCGGTTTTTGATTTGATCGATGTCGATTTTTTCCGCTGCGATGAGACACGGAAGGGCGTTTTGCGGATCAAATTTCTGAAGTTCAGGAACCCACCGGTCGATCGCAGGAATTTCCGGGTGTTGGGCGGCGACGAGAGCGTAGATCCAGGTGAGTTTGGGGTCGAGATGAACGGCTTCGTCGGCGAGCCTGGCGCTCTCGGACTGATTCGATGTGCGGACCGCGACAAAAGCCAACGCTTTCCCGTCGTGATTTTGTTCGGCTTTCTTCGCGAGGGCTGTCAGTTCGGGATCTGCATTCTGGCCGTCGATATCGAAGTGGACGTGGAGGACGTCATGCCACTGGGCAAGGGAGACACGAAAAGCTTGGCGAAATACCGGGGCTAGGAAAAAAAGGAGAGAGGCCAACGTGCAGGTTGCGATGACGGTTAGAGTGATTTTGCGCATGGGACCTTCCTTGTCGAAGAGTTCGCTGGCGGAAGAAACGGTGCGGCGATGGCTGCCGGGGAGAATGACGGCGAGCACGGCGTGCTTGGCGAGAACGCCCGCGCCGCCGAGAGACCAGAGAAGGGCCGACCAATTCCCTTCCACGTGATTTAGCTCGCTGAGCATGCCGTGGCCCCAGTCGTGCGTGTCGTGCGGAGCGATCCAGATGGCGAAACGCAAGAGCAGAATGGCGGCGCGGCGTGGAAATTCGAGGGGGATCATGCGCGGCCTCCGCTGAAGGCGGGGCGGCGGACTTTCAAGCCGGCACGAGAGTTCGCAAATGTGGCGCGGACAAGTTCGACGCCGTTCGGCGTGAGGCGGTAGGTGTGGCGCGGAGGGACGCCGTCTTCGGGGGTGACCCACTTTGTTTCGAGCAAGGAAAATTTGGCGAGGCGCATGAGGATGGGGTAGAGCGTGCCGGATTTGAGGCCAGTTTCGCGGCTGAGTTCGTAGCCGTAGCGCCAAGCAGTAGGGCGCGTTCGAGGACGCGGAGAGTCTGCGGGGATAGGCGAGGCGTCTTCACAAGCTAAAGTCTACATATGTAGACAGTATTGTCAAGAGTGAATTTGTTTGCGTGTTTCTAGCGATGCTCGCGGTGGAAAGTGAGCGTTCCTATCGAGTTGCCTCGGCGTTTACGCTTGCCGAGGAAACGCCCGCTGCGGAAACCCTCACAGATAACTGAGCCAGGGGTTGGAGCTGCGCTGTTTTAGCGCGGCGTACCAGCGGCAGAGCGGATAGAGCGCGATCACGACGAAGGCCCAAATCAGGTAGACGCCGGGGAGGTTGAAGCCCCAGCCGGGCGGGCGCGTGAAGGGATATTGGTCGAGCGTGGGCGATTGGAACATCCAGTAGATGTGGCCGTAGCGGATGGCGCAGATGACGACCGCGATGAGGTGGATTAGCGGGAAGTGAACGACGTAATAGAAGAGCGGCACTTTGCCGTAGACGAGCGCGGGGCGAAGAAACTGTGGAGTGTGGTGGTCGACGGCGCGGAGAAAAAGGAGGGCGGGGCCGAGGGTCATCAAGAGGAAGAGGAGCGACGGAGGATATTTGGTGGTGTTGAGGAAAGAGAGAACGGTGAAGAGGGCGGATTTTTGAGAAGCCCACGGCACGGGGTCGCCATACATATTGATGGCGCGTATGACGATGAAGGCAGCGATGAGACCTAGGCCGAGGCGCAGGAGGAACGCTTTGCGGCGGTCGGGTGGCCAGGCGAAGATACGGCCGAGGACGTAGCCGACGGCGGTGACTCCCACCCACGGAATCAATGGATACGCGACAACAACGATGTGCTGCGGATTTTCCGTGATGGGGCTTGGAACGTGCAGGATGGACCAGAGAGGCGCGAAGCGTCCAAAAGAAGAAGGGTCGATCGAGTCCAATAAATTGTGTCCGGCAATCAAAAGAATCCCAAAAACGGCAACTACTATGTCCGGGAGATAGACCAGGAGAGCCAGGACGATCATGGCCCAGCCGAGCGTCCAGAGCACGATAAGAAACGTGACATGAAAATCGAAATTGAATTGCATGGCAAGGCAGCGGAGGACGACCGCGTCGAGAAAGATGAGCCAGAGGCCGCGAGTGAAGAGGAAGCGCGAGAGTTCTCGCTTGGATTTGCGGCGGAGAGAAAGATAAGCGCCGGTGCCGGTAAGAAGGAAGAAGACGGGCGCGCAGAAGTGGGTGATCCAGCGGGTGAAGAAATATGCAGGAGTGGTTTGCGAGAGATCGTTGGGAAGGAAGGCGGCGTTGGTGA
>Ga0185299_10001973_pt1 | contig 34465 bp, 23 predicted proteins | sample PaiPotPPA55metaG_FD_128002 | JGI IMG/M metagenome (GOLD analysis project Ga0185299, IMG submission 128002) | Iron sulfur acid spring bacterial and archeal communities from Banff, Canada, to study Microbial Dark Matter (Phase II) - Paint Pots PPA... ...
CCTCCCGCCCACTGCATTCTCAATCACTTTCACCCGTTGAAACTCCTTCTGACTCATTGTCACCATCCTCACAGGGTGACAAAGTCTCGTTGCAGTTAAGGGGTGACATTATCTTGGAGCATCTACAATGAATTCCTGATTCGTTGACTCGTTTCCCGCCACCACCTAATATGAGCGGCGAATGCCAGATTCCTCCTCGCTGATCGGACAAACCATTTCCCATTACCGCATCCTCGAGAAGCTCGGGGGTGGAGGCATGGGCGTGGTTTACATGGCCCAGGACACGCGCCTGGACCGCTTTGTCGCGCTGAAATTTCTGCCTGACAATGTGGCCAAGGACCCACAGACACTGAGTCGCTTTCGCCGCGAAGCCAAGGCCGCTTCCGCCCTGAATCATCCCAACATTTGCACCATCTACGATATTGGCGAAGAAAACTCCCGCGCATTTATCGCCATGGAATATCTGGAAGGCACTACACTACGTCACCGCATCGGCTACAAACCGATGGAACTCGAAACTTTGCTGTTACTCAGTCTCGAAATTACCGAAGCCCTGGACGCCGCGCATGCCAAAGGAATCGTCCATCGCGACATCAAGCCCGCCAATATTTTTGTTACCGAGCGCGGCCACGCCAAGGTTCTCGATTTTGGTTTAGCCAAGCAGGCCACCCTCGGCGAAGGCGTTTCCGCGTTGCCCACCGCCGCATCCGAAGAAGTGCTAACCAGCCCCGGGTCTGCGTTAGGCACGGTGTCATATATGTCCCCGGAACAAGTCCGCGGCAAGGAACTGGACGCTCGCACGGACCTCTTCTCGTTTGGCGTTGTCCTCTACGAGATGGCTACAGGCGCCCTGCCATTTCGCGGAGACACCAGTGGCGTCATCTTTGACGGCATCTTGAATCGAGACCCGGTCGCGCCAGTCCGATTGAATCCCGATCTGCCTCCGAAGCTCGAAGAAATCATTAACCGCGCGCTGGAGAAGGATCGCAACCTGCGCTTCCAGCACGCTTCCGATCTGCACGCCGAATTACAAAGAGTAAAGCGCGATAGCAGTTCTGCGCGCCTGCCGGTATCAGCTGCCCACGAAACGGAACGCGAACAAGTTGAATCTCGCCCGCCTTCCGAGAAAATAACTACAATATCTTTTCGGCGACTCGGCTACTACATCGTGCCAACTCTGCTGGTTTTGGCTGCCGTGGGCGGGTATTTGCTGTACCGCTCGTCCCAGAGCCCTCCTGCACTCAGCAAGGAGTGGGAGCAGCTCACCTTTTTCACCGACTCCGCAGTCTACCCAACTCTATCCCAGGACGGGCGCATGCTTTCCTTCATTCGTGGAAACGAGTCCTTCATTGCCCTTGGGGAAATTTACGTCAAGTTTTTGCCGGATGGCCAGCCCGTCCAGCTCACCCACGACGGGACTCACAAACTTAGCCCAGCTTTTTCTCCGGATGGTTCAATCGTTGCCTACTCGAAGGTGGATCCGTGGAATACCTGGGAAGTCTCCGTACTCGGTGGCGAGCCCCGCTTGCTGCTGCCTAACGCTTCGTCTTTGACATGGATCGAAGGCGGGAAACGTTTGCTCTATTCTGAAATAAAAGAGGGATTGCACATGGCCATAGTCACCTCCGACGAGGCCAGAGGAAACAGCCGTGACGTCTACGTGCCTGCTGGCGATCGCAGTATGGCTCATCATTCCTACCCGTCGCCTGACGGACGTTGGCTTCTTGTCGTGGAAATGGACAGTCGTGGCAGCATATTGCCCTGCCGAGTTGTTCCTTTTCACGGAACCGGCGATTTCCGTGTCGTGGGTCCGCCAAATAGTCCGTGCTTCGCGGGCGCCTGGTCCGCCGATGGAAAGTGGATTTATCTGGCCGCGACCACCGATGCATCTCACATCTGGCGCCAGCGTTTTCCTTCTGGAGAACCTCAGCAGATTACCTTCGGCCCTACCTCTCAAGAAGGCATTGCCATGGCTCCGGACGGTAAATCATTGGTGACCTCTGTCGGATCGCAGGACAGCACCGTCTGGATCCACGATAAGAACGGAGATCACCAAATCTCCTCTGAAGGAAACGCGGGATGGCCTTCGTTTTCTTTGGACGGGAATAGCCTTTATTTTTTGATGATCAATGGGCAGTCGCACCTTACTGAGCTGTGGATGAAAGACCTCAGCAGCGGAAAAATGGACCGGGTCCTGCCTGGGTACTCCATGAACGGCTATTCGGTTTCTCACGACGGAAAACAACTTGCCTTTGCCGCCAAGGACGCAGCTGGCCATGCCGGCATTTGGATTGCCCCCATGAACCGGCGTTCATCCCCCGTTCGCATCTCCTCGACAGAAGTCGAAGATTCTCCTCATTTCTTGCCGGATGGCGATCTTATTTTTCGCGTATTTGAAGGCGGTTCCAACTTTCTCTACCGCATGAAAACTGATGGAACCGGGCGCCGCAAGATAATGGCCCAACGAGTTTTGGATCTTTATACCGTCTCCCCAGATGGGCGCTGGGTAATTGTTGCCGCGCCGAACTCAGACCAGGAGCACACGGTTGCAACCAAGGCATTCCGTTTGGGCGGAAACGAGGAAGTGCTCTTATGCACAGGCTATTGCCTGTTCGATTGGGACACCGACGGAAAATTCGCGTTTGTCAGTTTCAAGGCCGAGAGTAGCTACGCGCTTCCTCTGACGCAGCAGTTCGGATTGCCGAAGTTGCCTCCAGCTGGAGTTTCGCAAGTGGAAGATTTCCCTGCCGCGAAAACGATTATAAGTATTCCGCATTTTGTGGAGTCGGCCATCAACCCCTCGTTCTACGCGTACAGCAAACGAAATACCCGGCGCAATCTCTATAGGATCCAGCTGCAGTAGCTTGGGAATCCGCGCGCAAAGAAGAACAGGAAAATCCGAGGCGGAGAAATCAAAAATCGCATCCTTCGCAAATGGCGAAGGATGCAATTGGAAAGTGCGAAGCTAAAATTCGCGGGTGTTGAGCACTTTTTCGGCGAACTCCTTGGCGCCCGGTTTGCCCGCGAGAATCATGTCCGCCCATTCGGCCCCGCCTTGCGAGAAACGAATCGCTTCACTGGTCAGCGATTCCGGCCCGCCGGAATCGTTGTTGCTGAAGTAGATGCGCTCCATCGGCTGCGCGGCGGCGACTCGATTCTTGCTGTACTGGCCGGGCGTGGCCATGAACATGGGATGGCCGCGGCGGTAAATGCGCACTTCGACAGGATCGACATTGAACTCCGGCAATAATTTCTGGAAATCAGCCAGCACTCGAGCGGCCAGCGATTTGCAATTGTCTTCTTCGAGAAGTGTGGAGCGCTGAGTTTCGCGCAGCGGCGTATAGAACGAAAGAATGTTGTGCTTCTGGTGATAGCCAGGGTTGTTGTGGATGGTCCAGTCCGCCACAATAAAATCCGTGAAGGAATTTCCCGGGCACCAGGTATCGTAGCCGCGATTGTAAACAGGCTTGTCGAAGATAGCGTTGACCACCGGATATGGAGCGTAGCGCGTGCGACGCATAGCCGTTTTTTGATCGTAGGGAATGCCGATGACCAGCCGCGAACTGATGTATTTCGCCGTGCACATGATTACCGCTTTCGCCGACACGGTGGCCAGCTGTCCGCCATGGAAATAAGTCACACGCACGTTGTCGTCACCCGGAACAACGGCTACAACAGTGGCTTCGCCGAGCATGCGCTCCTTATATTTCGGTTGCAGCACTTCCACCAGTTTGTGCGTGATGCACCCAAGCCCGCCGGGCAAAATCACGCGCTTCCCGTCTTCCCCAGTGACCAGGCCCTGTAGCGCGACGAGAGCCACAAACGCGGAAGTGTCTTCGCTGGTGGCGCCCCAGTTGGATGCGCCGTAGCCATCCCACCATTGCTGGATTTCCGGCGCATAACCGGTGGTGTAATCAGTGAGCGGCTGCGCGTCCAGTTCGTCCACGCGCTTCAAGACGTCAATTTTCATCATGTCATCGCGAAATTTTTTGAAGCTGGCGCGCACTTCCTGGGGATACGGCAAATGATCCAGCCCAGCGTTCCAGGTATCGGCGACAAAAGTTTTGTTTACGATGGTGGGATCGGGATTATCTACCGACAGAAGTTTCATGCCCATCTCGGCGGCCAGCTGATCTCCATGATCGCCTTTGAAGGCGTAGGCCGAGCCGGTGGCGAAAGCCGCGCCATCGTATTCTTCCTGGTACGCGTTGCCACCAAAGTGATCTTCCTTTTCAAGCAGCAGCCAGTCTTTGCCGCGCAGGAAGTATCCAGCGGAAAGTCCCGCGACGCCGCCGCCGACTATCACGACGTCAGCCTTGCGCGTCGCGTCGGGCCGCTGGAATTGGTGACCGTCGCGAACTTGATGGCAAATTTCGAAATGTTCGCCCTCCACGCGTGGCGTCGTGGAAGATTTCTCGTCGGGAATGGTCAGCAGGCTCGCGTCAACGGGACAGCCGGCAGCCACCGACCCTGCGACTACGTATTTGATGAAGTTGCGGCGTGAGTGCGACATGAGTCTCCCTTATTCAAAAAGCTTTTCGTTGCGCGCGAGTGCGCAACTGAAACCAGATCACGATCAAAATCACCGAAGCGACAAAAATCAGTGTGGAGATGGCGTTGATTTCTGGAGTGATTCCACGACGCAGGCGGCCCCAGATTTCCAGCGGCAAGGTGTTGTCGCGGCCGATCAAAAAAAAGGTGACCGCGATTTCGTCCATGGAAAGAGTGAAGATCAGCAGGCCGGCGGCGATGAGCGAAAGTTTTAAGTTTGGCAATGTCACGCGCCAGAACGTTTGCAGTGGTGTCGCTCCCAGATCGAGCGAAGCTTCTTCCTGAGCGCGATCCATTTTTTGCAGCCCGGCGAAGAGTTCGGTGGTCGCTACGGAGATCAATGCGGTGCCATGACCCAGAAACACCGTGAGCAGGCTCAAGTGCGCACCTGCGTACACCGCGAACATCAACAACGAAAGGCCGGTGATGATCCCCGGTAAAATCAGCGGCAGCAAAACCAGCCGGCGGAAAAGCGATTTGCCCGGAAAGCTGGCGCGATCCAGCGCGAGAGCGGCGAGCAATCCCAGTGTGAGCGAAAGTGCGACGCTGCAAGCGGCGACGATGAGGCTATTTAGCACTGAGGTCCAGATGGCGCCGTCGGCAAAAAGTTCACGGTACCAATCAAACGTGAGATGCCGCGGCGGAAACCCGCCCACTCCATCCCGGTTGAAGGAATACACCATGAGCACGATGATCGGTAGATAGATGAACGCGAACACCAGCGACGAATAAGCCGCAAGTAGTGGCGCACGACGCGTTGCGGCCGCAGCGGAGCGCGCAGCAATTGTCGTGCTCGCGGCACTCATCGGAAAGACCAGCGCTTCTCAAGGCGCTCGGTTAGAAATAAGAGCGTCACGGTGATCAGTAGGATGCAAACCGAAATTGCTGCGCCTAGCGGCCAGTCGTATGCCGCGCCGAATAGGCTTTGCACGATGTTGGCGATCATGGTGCCGGAAGCGCCGCCGACAAGCAGTGGCGCGAGAAAATCGCCCAGGGAAAGAACGAATGCGAACGTCGCTCCAGCCAGCAATCCCGGGAGCGAAAGCGGGAGTATGACGCGGAGAAATGTTTTTAGCGGGCTGGCACCGAGGTCTTGCGATGCTTCAACGACCGGGCGCGGAATATGTTCCAGTGCGGCGTAGATCGGCAGAAAAACAAACGGCGTGTAAATGTGCGTGAGCATCAGGATCACCGCAAAGGGGCTGTAAAGCAGAAAGCCTACCGGCGCGTTCGTGACATGCAGATATTGCAGGAAGCCGTTCAAAACTCCATCGCTGCCGAGAATAGTTTTCCATGCGTAGCCGCGAACGAGGTAGCTCACCCACAGCGGAACGATCACCAGCTGATAGAGAATTTCTCTGCGCGCCCCAGCGTGGAAAGAAAGATAGTAGCCCAGCGGATACCCGAGCACCAGGGAACAAAGCGTGACCGAAGCAGCGATGCGCATGCTGCGCAAAAGCACTTCCGCATAAACAGGATTAGTGGCCAGCGTGCGGTAATTTTGCAGATTCCAGTGGTGCACGATAAGTCCATCGCGAACCACCCAGAAGCTGTGCGCCAGCATCAACGCATAGGGCAGCAACAGAAATAGACCGACCCACAGCAGAGGCGGCAAGGAAACAATCGATTTGTACGCGCGCGAATACATTTTTACAGAGTGAATCCCATTACGTGAAAATCAGTGAACCTTATTCCGTCACTCGCACCGCATCCTGAGCGGAAAAACTGAAATCCTGTTTGCCGGATAACGGGCCGCGCGCGGGAATCTTCACGCGCAAGGTCTGGCCGCCGCATTCTATTTCCAGCAATTCGCTGGCGCCCCCGTAAAGCTGCTGTTTAACGACTGCCGAGAACCGCGCCTCCGCCGCTGGTGAATTTGCAACGGAATTTGCAGCGCCGTCCGCAACGGGGTCCGCAAGCCGAATCGCTTCCGGACGCAACGAGAAAAGGACCGCGCCATCCGGCGCGGACGCGGGCCACCGTAAGGCGCCGCAAGTCGCGACGCCACTGCGAATCTCAGCGCGCAGCAAATTTGTCTGGCCGATAAATTGAGCAGTATAGGCCGTGGCGGGATACGAATAAATTTCGCGCGGCGAAGCGATCTGCTCGAGCGCACCGTTGCGCAGCAATGCGATGCGATCAGAAAGCGCCATGGCCTCATCCTGATCGTGGGTGACAAAAAGAAAAGTAATGCCCACTTCGCGTTGCAGAGCTTTCAGTTCACTTTGCATTTCTTTGCGTAAATTGGCGTCCAAAGCGGAGAGCGGCTCGTCCAACAGCAACAGTAGCGGCCGATTCACCAGCGCGCGAGCCAGTGCGACGCGCTGCTGCTGGCCGCCGCTAAGCGTCGCCGGCCGCGCCAAAGCGAAACTCTCCATCTTCACCATGCGCAACGCGTCGGCCACGCGCGAGTCAATTTCGTTTGACGGCGCGTTAGTCACTCGCAAGCCGTAGGCCACGTTGTCGCGCACGTTCAAATGCGGAAATAACGCATATTGCTGAAACACCGTATTCACGCGGCGTTTGTAGGGCGGCAAGGTGTCAAGCCGCTCGCCATTCATCCAAATCTCGCCGGAGCTAGGCTGTTCAAAGCCGGCAATCAATCGCAACATGGTGGTCTTACCGGAACCGCTTTCACCCAGCAAAGTAATGAACTCGCCGGCGGCAATATTGATGGAGATTTTTTTTAGTACCTCGTGCGCTCCGAATCGTTTGCCCAGCGCACGAACTTCCAGCAATGGTCCAGCCGCCCGCTCCTCTTCCAACGGCGGAATGGCGGGCCCCAGGCTCACTGTGCGGCCTTCACCTCATTCCAGATTTCGTTATATTTGGGGCGGCGCGGAACGTCTTGCCAGAAATAAATACGCTGCATGTAGCCGTCCGGATCATCCAGATGCAGGATTTTCTTTTCGTCGGCATTCAAAAATTCCCCCGCGCCAGGATTAGCGGGCGTGTAGTGCGTAACGTCGCTGATTTTTTTCTGGGTCTGAGCTTCCACCATGTAGGCAAGAAAGGCCTGCGCCAACTCTTTGTTGGAGCTGGCCGCGGTAATCATCAGGTGATCGATCCATCCCGTGGTGTTTTCGCGCGGGATAGTTTCGCCAGTAGGGAAATTTAATTTGCGCAGGTCATTGGTCACCAACGGCCAACCCATGGCGATCACCACTTCATGATTCTGAAACAGATTGGTCAGCTCGCCGCCGGTAGTCCACATTTTGCGAATGTTGGGCTTGAGCTCGATGAGTTTTTTCTTCACTGCGTCAAGTTGCGCGTCGCTCAAGTTATACAGCTGGCTCGGATCAGGCTTATCGTAACCGAGCACCTGCGCGGCCATATACACAGTCGAAAGCTCATCCCACACCGAGACCTTCCCACGATATTTCGCGTCCCAAAAAATAGCCCAGGAATCCGGCGGTCGCGCGAACGCGGTGGTGTCATACAGGAGAGCGTTCGGCCCCCACACAAACGGGACGCCGTAAACCTGGTTATTGAGCTTGACGATGTTCGAGTCGCGAAGCTTGGCAGAAAGTTGCAAGTACGCGGGAATTTTCGAAAGGTCCAGCGGCGCGGCAAGCCCCGCGCGCACGATCGAAGCAGCGACATCACTCGAAGGCGAGATGACGTCATAATTGGAGGCGCTCCCGCCGCGCAACTTGGCAACCAATTCATCGCTGGTGCCCATGTACGAAGCGACCACTTTGCAGTGATGGCTTTCCTCGAACGCGCCGATGAACGACGGATCCGCATAGCCTTCCCAAACTAGCAGCGTGAGCGTGGGCTGCTTGGGCTTACAAGCCGCGCAACCCAGCGCGAGGGCCATCAACAAAAGAACCGCGCATCGCGCCGCTATTTGATTGCGCGCCCCAATCGAAGATTTTGCCCCGCGCGAAATTGTTTTGGAATTATTTGGCATCGGACTGGTAAACCACCTGGCCGCCCACGATGGTGGTGCGAACTTTGGTTTCGGATATTTTATGCGCATCGATTTCAAAAATGTTCTGCGAAACGATGATCAGGTCTGCCAGCTTGCCTTTTTCCAGCGAGCCTTCGGTTTTTTCCCTGCGGCCTGCAAACGCTGCACCGAGCGTGTACCCTTCGACGGCTTGCGCGATCGTCAGTCGCTGCGAAGGCACAAAACCGCCTGCGGGCGTGCCTTCCCTCGTTTGCCGTGTAACGGCGGTTTGCAAACCTTCCCACGGGTTCAAGGTAACCACCGGCCAGTCGCTGCCAAATGCGTAGCGCCCGCCTGCACCTGCGATACTTTTCCATGACCACGCGCGAGAAGCGCGATCCGGTCCAGCATTGCGCGCCCAAACATCCAAAGTGTCCGCGTTGGGATAAGAATGCAGCGGCTGCATGCTGGCGATCACGCCGAGTTTGCCAAACCGGGGAATGTCCGCGGCCGTAAGCGTCTCAATGTGTTCGATGCGTGGACGGCGATCACTAGAGTGGTTCACTTCTTCCGCGTGCTGGTAAGCGTCGAGCGCAGTGCGCACACCAAGTTCCCCAATGGCATGAGTGAAAAGTTGCAAGCCGCGCTTGTCGAGCTCTGCGACAGCTGAACTATATTTAGCGGGCTCCCAAAAAAGTTTGCCTTTCAATGATGGATCGTCACTGTAAGGCTCAATCATCGCGGCAGTGTGCGATTCGATGACGCCATCAACCATGAATTTCACGGCGTTGGTATCGATCCATGCGTCGCGATATTTCTTTCGTGCATTTTCAATCGCATCCACATCCTGAGGGCGCATTTCCGGCGGGTCCATGAAATATGCGATGTAGAAGCGCAGCGTCAGGTCGCCGTGGCGGCGCAGCTCATCATAAAGTTCGAGTTGTGGGAAATCGCCGCCGGCGCTGTGAACGCGCGTGAGGCCATTCTCATTCGCCCAATGGATGCCGGCGCGGAGAGCGGCGAGTCTTTCAGCGCGAGTAAGCTCGGGCTCAACTTTAGCAACAAGATCCTGCGCCGCTTCCTTCAATGCTCCGGTGGCTTCATGACTGGCGGGATCGCGGACGATGATGCCGTTAGGCGGATCAGGCGTGTCGCGCGTAATCCCGGCGAGGGCGAGCGCTTTCGAATTTGCCCAATACGTGTGACCGTCGTAGCCTTCCAGGAAAACCGGACGGTTCGGGAAAAGCTCGTCGAGATATTTTTTGTCGGGCAGCGCCGCTGCCCCAAACATCGCGTAATCCCACCCGCGTCCGAGTAGCCAATCATTTCCGGGATGCTTGCCGGCGTAGTCACGCAGACGTTGTTGAATTTCAGCGACATCCCTCGCGCCTTCGAGATTTACCCGGCCGAGGCTCAGCGCACCATCCATAAAGTGGATATGGCAATCCACAAAGCCGGGCAGCGCCAGTTGGCCCGCGGCGTCGATTACTTTGGTGTTAGGACCGCGAAATTTTGCGATGGCGTCGTCGTCGCCGACAGCCACGATTTTATCCGCGCGAATCGCAAGCGCCTGCGCCCACGGCTGCTTGGAATCCAGCGTATAAATGCGCCCGTGAAGCACGACAGTGTCCGCAGCTTTCTTTGTGTCTTTATTTTTTGCGTCTTTGGAGGCCTGCGCGCTGACGGACGTGACCACGCAGAAAAAGACACAAATTAGAACCACCAGGCGAGTCCAGCGCGTAGTCATCAACGATTGAGTCTCCCCGAAATTAAAATGTTGGCGGCGTATTGATCCACAGCAGCCACGTTTCACTGCGCCCCGGATTTTTCCACCGATGTGGCGTGGAACTTTCGAAGTATAAGCTGTCGCCTGGCTTCATATGGTAGTGTTCGCCGCTGTTCAGCCAGATTTCGAAATCACCGCGAAGCACGTGCAAAAATTCCTCGCCTTCGTGCGCGTAAGATTCGCCACTGCCGCCGCCCGGTCGCACACGAAACAGATGCGGCTCCATGGCGGTGTGGCCCCACGCCAGCAATTCCATGCGCACGCCCGGTGTGGTTTCCAGAATTTTGCGTTGCGCCGGGCGCACCAGTCGCGGATTTTCTTCGGCGGCTTCAAAAAATGAAAGAATGTTAGTGCGGTAGAAACGTGCGATGCGCCGCAACGTAGCGATGGACGAACGCATCTGGCCACGTTCGAGGGCGCTGAGAAATCCCACAGAAACGCCCGTAGCGCGCGCCACCTGCGCCAGCGAAAGACCCCGGCGCGTACGCAAGCGCCGAAAACGTTGGCCCGGCACGCGCGCAGCGTCCGGAGGAGCCATCACCACACCCTGCCGCTTTAACACATGCACGATCGCTGCGGGATTCAATCCTCGCACGCGCCGCAAGAAAATTGCGCGGCGCAGTATGCGCACATCGGATTCGCTGTATTCCCGATAGCGGCTTTCGCTGCGGCGTGGAACGATCAGGCCCTGCACTTCCCACGCGCGCAGCGCCGAAGAAGAAATTCCCACGCGCCGTGCGACTTCGCTGATACGCAGCGGACGCGCGGCCTCCCGTTTTAGCGATTTGGCGGATAAATTATTTCTGCTTGACACCGGTCCCGACCTTCACTAAGTTTGCAGGATTATAGTAAGGTTTCGGGAACGCGGCAACCTCGAAGAATGGGCAACTGAATAGAATCTTTCGCGTCCAGAAAAACAGGGGTGAATGAATTATGTCCCAAGACTCAGATTCGGTTTTACGTTCAGCTTTCCGTTTGGGAGTGCTCTCGCTTTTACTGGCAATGCTTTGCATCGCGCCGCTCGCCGGCGCGCAAAGTACCGGCGGCCGCATTCGCGGAACGGTTACAGACACGAGCGGCGCCGCGATATCGGGCGCGAACCTGACGCTGACCGACGAAGCCACCAACGTCACGCGCAGCACCGTGAGCGGCTCCAACGGCGAATACATTTTTCTGGAGATCCCCGTTGGCACCTATGACCTGACCGTCACGCAACAAGGATTCAAGAGATACGAACGCAAAGAGGTAACCATCGATTTGAACCAGGTCGCCAACCTGGACATCGCGCTGACGGTCGGCGGCTCTACGGAAACCGTGGAAGTAACCGGCTCCGGCCCCATCGTGGATACCACCTCGACGCAGCTCGGTGCGGTTGTGAATGAAAGAGACGCCACGCAATTGCCGTTGAACCAACGCGACGTTTATCAACTCCTGCAACTTCAACCCGGCGTGCAATCTCAATTGGGCAACGATTTATTTTACGGTTCCGACAAAGCCGGCGTGGTCACCGTGAACGGCGGCCGCGGGCGCTCCAACAACTATTCGGTCAACGGAGGCGATGGCAACGACCTGTTCGCTAATTTGCCCGCGATTCAACCGTCGCCGGACAGCATTTCGGAGTTCCGGGTCATCACCAATTCCTTCGATGCGGAATATGGCCGCAATTCCGGCGCAGTGGTGAACGTGGTCACCAAATCCGGCACCAATGAGCTGCATGGCAGCGCCTTCGAGTTTTTCAGGAATAAAATTTTGAACGCCAAGGGTTTTTACGATCCGGTTAAACCCGACTTCCAGCAGAACCAGTTTGGTGGCACGTTAGGCGGACCCATCAAAAAAGATAAAACGTTTATTTTTGGTTCGTATGAAGGGCGGCGTATCAAGCAAGGTATTTCGTCGAATCCCGTCCCACTCCCGACAGCAGCGAATCTGGCCGGTGATTTTTCAAACGAGACGCCCTTCGCGGGCACGTTGACGACGCCGACGGTGGCCAATGTTTTGCAAACGCGCTGCGGAACAGCTCTCAGTCCAGCGGCGAACACCGAACTGGCAAATATTCAGGCGGGCGCAACACCCACCCCGAACAATTACAGTATTCTATTTCCTGGTAACCAGATTCCCACGCAGTGCTTTGATCCGCTTTCGACCGCCCTGCTGAGTTATGTGCACCCTACGTCGGACGGATTGTTCCAACGAGCCCCGGATGAAAGAGACCGTGGCGACCAGTTCACCATCAAGATCGATCACGATATAAGCAACAAACAAAAACTGTCTGGCTACTTCTACTTTGATGATGACAACACCCTCGACCCTTTTGCGAAGTTTCAGGCGGCGGGCGGAAATCTCGGCAATTTTCCGGGAGATTTTGCTACACGCACGCAACAAGTAAACGTTTCGCACACCTGGACGCTGGGTTCCACGGCGGTGAACGAAGCGCGCTTCTCCTACTTCCGTGAAGGGCAAGGAAAGTTCAACCAGCCAACGGTGACGAGTCTGGTACAGAATTCATGCGGAAGCGCGGCGGCGCCAATCTGTTTTACCGGCACCACCGATACGCCGTTGATCGACAGCACTGGTGCGCCCATTGTTCCCGACCCGAATTTTGGCATTCATCCTGGTCTGGGAGCCACCAAAGAAGGGCTGCCATTTATTTCTGTGAGCGGTGGATTTTCGCTGGGCAACAACTTCGAAGGACAGTTGCCGCAGGTTGGGAACACCTTTCAGTGGTCGGATAATTTCAGCAAAATCATCGGAAATCACAGCTTGAAGTTCGGCGGAGACATTCGCTATCAGAAGTTCGACCAAACCCTGTATTACAACGTGAACGGCTCGATCGGGTTCGGTCCTGGTGGGGTGAACGATGTGGCCGGCAGCGATAACTACCCGAATTACCTCCTGGGCTTGCCGAGCAGTTACAGCCAGGGCTCCGCGCAGGCGGAATTGGTGCGCAGCACCTCGGTATATCTTTTCGCGCAGGACAGCTGGAAGATAAAATCGAATGTCACGCTGAATTACGGGTTGCGATGGGAAGTAAATACGCCGTTAGATGATATCGGCCACAAGGTGCAGACCTTCCGTCCGGGCCAGAACTCCACTATCTATCCCTGTACCATCACGCCAAACGATCCGCTGTTCGCAGCATTTGGTGGCGGCGCCAGTGCTTGCGACGCTGCCGGAGTGACACCTACCGGGCTGGTGTTTCCCGGTGACAAAGGCGTTCCTCTGTCGTTGACACAAACCTACTGGAAAGGATTCGCTCCGCGGCTTGGCCTGAATTGGAGTCCTGGCGCACACGACGGTTGGCTCGGGAAGTTGATTGGCGGTCCAGGCAAAACCAGCATCAGCATGGGCTACGGGCTTTTCTACAACCCCATCGAACAACTGGTTCTTGAACAATTCAGCGCCGAGCCGCCTTTCGGTGGCAGCAACTTTATAGTTAATCCGATATTTCAAGCGCCTTTCCTGGATCAGACCGGGACCGCAAATCCTAATCCATTTAACGGCATCTTGAATCCTCCGCGCGGAACTCCCATCGATTGGGCAAGCTTCCGTTCCATCCTGCTATTCGGCGAATTTCCTAAAGTTCTGCGGCCGCAATACTCAGATCAATATAACCTGACCATCAAACGGGAATTACCCGGCAACCTCCTCTTTCAAATCGGATATGTGGGCACGCAGGGGCATCGCCTGCTCGCTTCCTACGACATCAACCATGGAAATCCGCAGACCTGCAATGACCTGCAAGCGATCTCTGTAGCTGCCAGCGACTCCGGCCTGACCTGCGGCCCTTTCTCAGCCGACAGTGCCTACACGATTGCCGCGAATGAAATACCTCCCGGCTTTACGCTTCATTTGCCTTATGGACCGACGTCGAGCGTTACGGGACCAAATCCAAATCCTATTACGCTCGTCGGGCTGCGTAAGTATTCATCACCTAATTGCAATCCGCTGACCGGAACGGGATGCCCTGCGGATGGGATTCCGGTATTCTCCAATATTTTTACCGAAGATACTATCGCGCACTCGAACTACAATTCGCTGCAGGTGCTCCTCGAAAAACGCTTCTCGCACGGACTGCAATTCCAGGGCGCGTACACGTATAGCAAGTCTCTGGACAACGCCTCCAGCTTCGAGAATTCACTGAATCCCCTCAACTTCAATGCCACCTATGGACCCTCGCTGTACGACGCGCGGCACCGTTTTGTTTTCAGTTATGTGTGGGCTTTGCCGGTGCCAAAATATGAAGGGTTTAGGGGCAAGCTGGTGGACGGATGGGAGTGGTCGGGGATTCTCACGTTCCAGACTGGATTTCCGATTCGCATCACCTCTTCGGACGACATCGAGGAATTCAGCAGTATTTTCTTCGAGGCGCCAGGCGAGCCGAATATAACGGCGCCATTCCATACCCAGGATGTGAGGAAAAACAACGGCTACGCCTTTGATCCCACGCTGTTCACCAATTCCACTGTGGCGCCCGGAACCATCGGCAACGCCCCACGCGCGATTTGCTGCACGCCGGGTATAAATAACATCGATATGGGACTGGTGAAAGACACACCACTGAGTGAAAAGGTGCGTATGGAATTTCGCGCGGAAGTTTATAACATAGCTAACCATGCGCAGTTTTATGACGTGGACGGAAACATTTCCGATGGTACGAATTTCGGATTTGCACAGAAGGTGCGTCCGCCGCGGTTATTCCAGTTTGCCCTGAAGTTTCTGTTCTAACGGCTCGCAAAGGAAGTTAGCGACCAAGCTCGCGGGGACCGCATAGACACTTTGGGTGAGCGAGCTTTTGGGATTTATGGCAGCACAGCCGATTCCAATTTTTACCTGACTGAAAACTGACTGCAGGGAAGAGACCTGTTGGCGGCCCGAGAGAGCTGCCAGGCACGGAGAAATGCAATGTCGGAAAAAATGCACGAAGGACTGAAAAAAGAAATTGCCACCTACGAAAAGCGCACGCCTAAATCCGCGGAAGCCCACAAACGCGCTCTGCAACGCATCCCGCTTGGAGTAGCCAGCAATTATCGCGCTTACGATCCCTATCCTATTTTTGTGAAAAAAGGCGCAGGCAGTAAGTTGTGGGATATCGATGGCAATGAATACATCGATCACAATTTGTGCTTTGGCGCTTTAATGGCCGGGCACTGCCATCCCGCGGTAGTGAAGGCCATCGAGAGCGCGCTGCACATCGGCACAACCTTCGGTATGCCGCACGACATGGAGTGGGAACTGGCGGAAGAAATTTGCGCTCGCTACCCTGTGGAGATGGTGCGCTTCGGCTCCAGCGGCACGGAGGTTACCATGCATGCTTGCCGCATGGCACGCGCAGCGACCAAACGCGACAAAATTTTAAAATTTGAAGGTGCGTATCACGGTTTGCACGACACCGCGCTCGTCAGCGTAAAACCTAAAAAGGAAGAGTACGGCGATCCCAACGCTCCCACCTCCGTGCCCGGCGGCATGGGCGTTCCCAAAGCATCTGTCGACAATGTGACGATCACGGCTTTCAATAATCTGCCCAGCGTGGAAAACCGCTTTAAACAATTTCCCGGCCAGATCGCGGCGATTATCCTCGAGCCCATTTTGATGAACGTGGGATTGTGTATGCCGCAACCCGGATTTTTGCAGGGTCTGCGCGATATTGCCACGAAGAATGGCTCGCTGCTGATTTTTGACGAAGTAAAAACCGGAGCGAAGTTGGCCTGGGGCGGGGCCTCGGAGTTTTTCGGCGTGAAGCCGGACATGATCTGTCTGGCAAAATCCATCGGCGGTGGCGCGCCACTCGGGGCGTTCGGCGCCAGCCGCGCGGTCATGGATCTGATTTCGCAGCACAAAGTTTTTCATGGCGGCACCTACAACACCAACCGCATTTCCATGGCTGCCGGGCTGGCTACTTTTCGCGAGGTGTTGACTCGCGAGAATTATGCCCACGTCGGCAAGCTCAGTAAAAAACTCACCGAGGGCTATCGCAAAACTGTGGCCAAAGTAGGGTTGCAGGCCTACGTAGTCAGCGCCGGCGTAAACGGCGCGTTGATGCTGTACCCGCAGGAAATTCGCAATTACCGTGACTGGACGGCCATTGATGTCGATCTGTGGCGCCACTACTGGTTTGCGATGGTAAATCGCGGCGTGCTCGCCCAGCCCTACTGGTGGGATGAGCAGTGGACCATCTCGATGCAACACACGGAAGCGGACATCGACAAGCACCTTGCGGTGTTTGAAGAGATCGCGCCCGCGCTGGCCCGCGCGCAGCAAGAACGCGGTGTCGCCTTCGTGGGCGCAGCCGGGCATTAACGGGCATCAACTAACTGGCTTTTTACTAACTAAAGTTGCGATTGATTCTGGCCAGCGAGCGACCCGCAGGCACGCTGCCGGCTTAGCGCACCACCATCAAACGCCGGAGAAATTATGTCGACGGAGGTCAGCGTGCCGCTCGTCAATGCGGTAGAAAACGGCGCGCCACATTTGCGGCGAGTTCTGGGACGCTGGGACCTGGTCCTTCTTTTCGTCGTCGCGGTTTTCAACCTGAACGTCGTTCCCTCCATCGCCGCCAACGGCGGAGTCACCGTGTGGTTATGGCTGATTTCGCTGGCGCTTTTTTTCTGGCCGCAGGGAATCGCGGTGATTGAGCTTGCGCACCGCTTTCCCGGCGAAGGCGGCGTTTATTTATGGGCCAAGGAAGTTTTTGGCGACTTCCACGGCTTTTTGTCCGGCTGGTGCTACTGGACCAACAACATGATGTACGTGCCCACGGTGATGCTGTATTTCGTCGGCGTTTCAGTGTACGCGCTTGGCGCGGGGCACGAGTCGCTGGCCGATAATAAAATTTTCGCGCTGACCGCTTCGTTGCTGCTGCTCATTATTTTGGTGGTGATGAATATCGTCGGCCTGGGAGTTGGCAAGTGGATCAATAATCTGGGCGCGATTGGGACTGGCATCGCCGCCGCGGTATTGATTGGCTTGGGCATCGTCGTTTGCCTGCGCTTTGGAACCGCGGTGACCTCCGCTGATTTTGCGATTCCCGCGAATCCGCGATTCGTGCTCAATTCCTTTGGAGTAATTTGTTTTGGCCTGGTGGGGCTCGAGCTAGCTTCCGTGATGGGCGACGAAATTGAGAATCCGCAAAAAACTTTGCCCGGCGCGGTCGCGTTGGGAGGAATTCTTTCCGGCCTTCTATATATCGGCGCAACCCTGACGCTGCTGATCGCCGTGAGCAAAGAAAACATCAGTGTGTTGCAGGGAATTGTGCAGGCCGTAAGGCACATGGCCGGGCGTGTTGGCGTGGCCTGGATCGTCGCGCCGTTCGCGTTTATGTTAAGCATTTCAATTGCTGGAATTGGATCCGCGTGGTTGGGCGGCTCGGCCAGAATTCCTTTCGTTGCTGGGCTCGATTCCTACATGCCCGCGTGGCTCGGGAAAATTCATCCTAAATATGCGACGCCCTACGCCGCGCTCATCGTGCATGCCTCGGTGTCGATGATTTTGGTAATTATTAATTTCAGTTTCACCGGCGCGGGGGTGCAGGAAACTTTTCAAAAGCTTTTGTCGCTCGCCGTAGTGCTGCAACTCGTGCCCTTTCTTTATATGTTTGGCGCACTATTGAAGATGGCGTTGCAGACGCCGTTCGTCCGTGGACGCTACAGCCGGACGACGCTGCTGCTTACGGGTTTCAGCGGATTGCTTACCACCATTCTTGGTATCGCGCTGGCGTTTTTCCCCGCCCAGCAGATTACTTCGCTGCGTTCCTACGAATTGTGGATGTTTGGTGGAACGCTCTTTTTTATCGGCCTCGCGGCGTTTTTCTTTTTTGTGTACGGCCGGCGCAAGACGGCGCGAAAACTTGCGGCCATGGCGCCGGGTATTTAACTGTGGTGCGAGCAGGCTAGAGGCCAACGCGTTTTTGTTTGATGATGTGTTTGATATTTGTAGATGACCGTACACGGATTTGGAGGATTTGGAGGCGGTTATGCCAGGGACGGCAAAAACTGAAGTCCGAACGTATAAGAATTTCGTGAATGGAGAATGGGTGGCCAGTTCTTCCGGCGAAACCTTTCCAGTTTACGATCCCTCCACGGAAGAAGTCATCGCGCAGATGCCCTCATCAAACGCTGCGGATGTGGATCGCGCCGTAAAAGCCGCCCGCGCCGCATTTGATTCTGGTCCGTGGGGCCAGACCAACGCCGCCGAACGTGGCCGCATTTTGTTCAAGCTCGCGGAAAAAATCCGACAGAACACCACCCTGCTTGCGGAACTGGAATCGCGAAACTCCGGCAAGCCCATTGTCGAAGCCGAATTCGATATCGCGGATGTGGCTACTTGCTTTGAATATTACGGAGGCCTCGCGAACAAAGTGATGGGGCACGTGAATCCCGTGCCCGCCAATGCGCTTAGCTTTACGTTGCGGGAACCCGTCGGTGTTGCGGGTCAAATCATTCCCTGGAATTTCCCGTTGTTGATGGCCGCATGGAAGTTGGCGCCGGCGCTCGCGGCGGGCTGCACGTGCGTGCTCAAGCCCGCGGAGCAAACTCCGCTGACGGCCCTTGAATTCGCAAGCTGGTTCGAAGACGTGGGCTTGCCGCCGGGCGCCGTCAATATCGTGAACGGCTTTGGCGAGACTTGCGGTGCTGCGCTGGTCGCGCATCCCGGCGTGGATAAGATCGCGTTCACCGGCAGCGCGGCCGTCGGCAAAGTGATCGTCAAGAGCGCTGCTGACACTTTGAAACGAGTCACCCTCGAGCTGGGCGGCAAATCGCCAAATATTTTCTTCGATGGCGCCGATTGGGAAGCCGCCGTGGACGGCGCGCTCTTCGGCGTGTTCATCAATCAAGGCGAAGTGTGCTCGGCAGGCAGCCGCATCCTGGTGGAAAAGAAAATTTATTCCAAGTTTGTGGAAGCCATGACCGAAAAAGCGAAACGCATCCAGCTGGGCGCACCACTCGAGCGTGCCACTAAAATGGGTCCGTTGGTCAGCAAGGAACAATACGATCGCGTCAGCTCTTATCTGGAGATCGGCAAGAAAGAAGCCAAGGTGGCCATTGGCGGCGGCCGGCCAAAGCAATTTGGCAAAGGCTACTACGTCGAGCCCACGATTTTTTACGATGTCGACAACAATGCGCGAATTTCGCGCGAAGAAATTTTTGGCCCGGTAGCTTCGGTAATTCCTTTCGACGATGAAGCTGGAGCCATCCGCATCGCCAACGATACTCCTTACGGATTGGCTGCCGCGGTGTGGACCCGCGACATTTATAAAGCCTTTCGTGTGGTGAAAGCGGTGCGCGCCGGAATTGTCTGGGTCAATCACATGCAGCCCACTTACGTGGAAGCCCCGTGGGGCGGCTACAAACAATCCGGATTCGGCCGCGAGTTGGGACCATGGGGCCTGGAAGAATATCTCGAAACCAAGCAGGTGTTCGTCAATCTCGATGAAACGCCCATCGCCTGGTATTAGCTTCAAAGGAAAAAGAACATGAGCTCCATTCATCTTCGAACCGAAATTCCCGGGCCCCGTTCACGCGCGTTGATGGCGCGGCGTGAAGCGGCGATTCCCCGCGGGCCTTATCATTCCACGCCCATTTTTGCGGCCAAAGCCGAAGGCGCCATTCTGGAAGACGTGGATGGCAACCGTTTCATCGACTTCGCCGGCGGCATCGGTTGCGCAAATATGGGGCATCGCAGCGCTCCGGTTATGGCCGCCATCCGCGAGCAGATCGAAAAATATTTGCATTTGTGTTTCAGCGTGACGCCCTATGAGCCGTACGTTGCGGTCGCGGAAAAGCTGAATGCCCTGGCGCCGGGAAAATTCGCGAAGAAAACTTTCATCGTGAACACTGGCGCGGAAGCAGTGGAAAATTCCATTAAGATCGCCCGCGCCTACACCAAGCGGCCCGCGGTGATCTGTTTCAACGATGCCTTTCACGGCCGCACGTTGCTCGCCATGTCGCTGACCAGCAAAACTAATCCATACAAAGCGGGATTTGCGCCATTCGTGAACGATATCTATCGCATTCCTTACGCGTACTGCTACCGCTGTTCCTATAACCTGACGTATCCGTCATGCAAAATGACCTGCGCACATGCGCTCGAAGATGCCTTCAACCGGCTTGTGCCTGCGGAGTCGGTCGCAGCCGTGATCGTCGAGCCAATTCTCGGCGAAGGCGGCTTCGTCACCCCGCCCAAAGAATTTTTCGGCATCATTCAGGAAATCTGCCGCAAGCACGGCATTGTTTTCATCTCTGATGAAGTGCAATCGGGCATCGGGCGCACCGGAAAGTTCTTCGCCATTGAACATTATGGCGTGGAGCCCGACCTGATCGTCACCGCGAAATCGTTGGGAGGAGGTTTACCCATCGCGGCGGTTACCGGGCGCGCGGAAATTATGGACGCACCGGGTGTCGGCGGCCTGGGCAGCACGTTCGCAGGCAATCCGGCCTCATGTGCCGCTGCGTTGGCAGCCATCGAAATGATGAAGAGCGACGAATTGCTGCAGCGTTCCACGGCGATCGGCAAGTTATTTGAGGCGCGCGCACGCGAGTGGCAGAAAAAATGGCCGCTTGTTGGCGAAATTCGCGGCATCGGTGGAATGTGCGCAATCGAGTTGGTGCGCAACCGCGAAACGCGTGAACCGGCGGACGTCGAGACCAAAGAGATCGCCCATTATTGCTACGAACACGGCCTCATTACCATCACCGCGGGCACCTACAACAATGTGATGCGCATCTTAGTGCCGCTGGCCATCACGGACGAGCAGCTCAATGAGGGCCTGCACGTGATGCAAGCGGCTTTAGCCGCTGTCTCGGATCGCGCTCCCGCGCTGTCTCACGCTTAACGCGGCATGAAATACCTTCGCCTCGATTCATGCCGCGACGGCTAACAGCTATTTGTTAATGTCGTCTTTGGCTTCCAGGCGTTTTACCATCGCTTGCAGAAATGGCTTCTGCTGATCCGGCGCAGCTGCGATAGCCAACTTCATTTCCTTCACCGCTTCATCGAAGTTTCCGGAACTGGAATCGATGCGCGCCGTGCCGATATGCGTGATCCAATGATCGGGGAACTGCTTGGCATCCCGGCGATAGAGTTCGAACGCCTTATCTTGCTGTTTCTGCCGCTGCAGTCCGCGCGCGTAAACGTATAACTGGATGGCGTTCGCTTTATCGAGCGCTTGTGAGAGCGTCGCCGCAGCTTCCTGCTTTTTACCCAGGGCGTCGAGGAGGCGCGATTTGGTTTCCAGATTTTCGAAGCGTTCCTCGTTTTGCAGAGAGGTGTCTTCCCACTTCAGCGCTTCGTCCAGTTTGTAGTTGGCGTCCAGATTCCAATTCGCGGCTTCGTCGTAACCCGCCCAGGTAAACCCGCCTACATTGCGCAGTTGGTTCGCGATGCTGCGCTCGGTGATGGCGTTGGTATCCATTTTAATGTGGAAGGGGACAGCAACTTTGCCCCAGCGCAACGTCACTGTGGTGGAATCAAGTTTCATGTCATCGAAGGTGTAGGCCAGCGAATCGCGGTTTTCGGCGGCGGCGGGTTTTACATTGACGCGCAGAGCATCTTCCTTTTCGTCATAACTGAAGCTGCCCCATGAGGTGGAATTCTTGGAAAAAATAATGGTCCACTGATCGGCGTTGGGGATCATGTGCAGCCCGTAAGTGCCTGCGGCAAGTGGATGTCCTTCGACGCTCACATCGTCGGTAAAAGAAATAGTTGTATTTTCGTTCGCGCCCGCGCGCCACACCTGCCCGTAAGGAACGGTTTTTCCGAAGAGCTCGCGTCCACCAGCTAATGGCGCGTGATAAAGGATGGTGATATCGGTGAGGCCGACGCGCTGGGTGATCTGCGCTCGTTGGCTGAGCCTGGGAAGATTTAACTCCGTCGCCTGGCTTCCATTTTTAAATTGCGCGTGCGCCGGTTGCGTTCCGGCCACCACCGTAAACAAAACAGCAACAATCAACCCGCAGAAATTACGCATAAAAGCTCCTTTTCAGTGTCGAGACATTCCTACGCATTTCGTCTTACTCAGTAAAAGAGTTGGAAGGACGCGCAGAAATGCCGCTATCCACTTGATTGGCATAGACGCACGGAAGGCTAAACCGTGAGCAGAGAGGCGGGATTCTAAGTAATATGGCCTGCGTGCAAACGTCAGTTCGTTTGCAAAATGGCTCGCAAGTTTGCGATTGGCCCCCGGACGTTACCCGATTTATAAATTGATTAGAATTGGTAGATGAAAATGAACTGGGCGCAAGACGCTATTTCCGGATTTGGATCAGCATTCCACACCAATGCCACCGCATATCGAGTCGCGCGAGAAAATCGGTGAGCGGCGGACACCGCGGTCCGCTGGCGCTGCAAGCAACACCTCACAAGCGCTTCAATCCTTTATTGCGCGAGTGGGTTCTGGTTTCTCCGCACCGCACCCAGCGGCCGTGGTTCGGCAAAGTGGAAAAGCTTGCGCCATTGAGCGAGTTGCAATACGACCCCGGTTGCTATTTGTGTCCGGGAAATGAACGCGCCGGCGGAGCGCGCAATCCGGATTACACGAGCACCTTTGTTTTCGATAATGACTATCCCGCGCTTTTGCCGCATGCGCCGGCTGCAGCGGTGAACGAAGGAAACCTGATCGTGGCGGAGAGCGAAGCAGGAGATTGCCGCGTTGGCTGCTTTTCACCGCGTCACGATTTAACCATTCCGCGTATGTCGCAGAGTGAATTGCGCGCGGTGGTGGACATGTGGACGGAGCAATTTCAGGAGTTGGAGAAAATCGAGGGGGTGCGGCACGTCCAGATATTCGAGAATCGCGGCACGTTGATGGGTGCCAGCAATCCGCATCCACATTGCCAGATCTGGGTCAATGGGACGCTACCTAACATACCGGCGCGCGAACTGAATTCGTTTGAAGAATACCGCAACGATAAAAAGTCCTGCCTGCTGTGCGATTATTTACAGCTTGAATTGCAACGCTCCGAACGGATCGTCTGTCAGAATGAAGCCTTCGCTGTGGTGGTTCCTTTCTGGGCCTTGTGGCCTTTCGAAACGCTGGTGGTCAGCAAACGTCATTTTCCCGCGATGAGCGATTTGTCCACCGCGGAACGCGATCTGCTAGGCGACATCCTCCGCCGCATTACCACGCGTTACGATAATATTTTTGAGACTTCATTTCCTTATTCGATGGGTTTCCACCAGCGCCCTAACGACTTACATGCTCACCCGGAGTGCCATTTTCACGCGCACTACTTCCCGCCGTTATTGCGGTCCGCGACAGTTCAAAAATTCATGGTGGGTTATGAATTGCTGGGTTCGCCGCAGCGGGACATTACCCCCGAAACCGCCGCACAGCGACTGGCGGAGGCTAGCGAAGCGCTCTCCTGAAGCAACGTAGCTACTTGATCCACACCGTTTTTATATTCGTAAATTCGCGAATGCCGTTGATGCTTAATTCGCGCCCGTGGCCTGAACGCTTCACTCCGCCGAAGGGCACGCGCGGATCGGATGCCACCATCTGGTTGATAAAAACCATTCCGGCTTCTAACTCCTTGATAAACAAATCGCGCTCCCGATCATCATTGGTCCAGGCGCTGGCTCCTAGGCCGTAACGGTGATCGTTGGCGACGCGCACGGCGTCTTGGGCGGTTTTCACCCGAAATAAAGAAGCAACCGGCCCAAACAATTCTTCGCTGCCCGCCGGCGAATTTTTGGGCACGTTGGTGAGCACTGTCGGCGGATAAAAATAGCCCGGCCCTCCGTTTGGTTTTCCACCGGTCAACACTTTTGCGCCTGCGTCGATGGATTTTTGCACATCGGCTTGCAGCGATTCCACCGCGCCGGCTGTAGCCAGCGGGCCGACATCGGTTTTCGCGTCCATCGGATCGCCAACCTTCAACGATTCCATTTTACTGACGAACGCGCGCTCAAACTTATCTGCGATTTCATCGGCGATGATGAAACGTTTCGCGGCGATACAGGATTGCCCGTTATTTCCCACCCGGGCTTTCACCGCGGTAGCCACCGCGTCATCCAGATTCGCGCTGGGCATTACGATGAACGGATCGCTGCCACCCAGCTCCAGCACAACTTTTTTAATGCGTTTGGCAGCGGACATGCCTACTTGCTTGCCCGCTTCTTCGCTGCCCGTCAGCGTGGCGGCCTGAATGCGCGGATCATTTAGAATTCCATCCACTTCTTTCACGCCGATCAGCAAGGTTTGAAAAGCGCCCTCCGGGAATCCGGCGCGCAGCATGATCTCTTCAATTTTCAAAGCGCATTGCGGAACGTTGGAAGCGTGCTTAAGCACGCCAACATTTCCGGCCATCAAACCCGGCGCGATAAAACGAAAAACCTGCCAGAAAGGATAATTCCATGGCATCACCACCAAAATGGGACCAAGCGGCTGGTAATGCACGTAGCTGCGGGTGGCGGTGGTCTCGATGACTTCGTCGGCCATGAAACGTTCCGCGTTTTCCGCGTAGTACCGGCAACCCCACGCGGATTTCACCGCTTCATCCACTGCCGACCGATAGGTCTTGCCCATTTCCAGCGTCATCAACTTGCCGAGCGATTCCTTCTCGCTCTCCAGAATGTCGGCCGCTTTATTCATCATGCGTGCGCGTTCGGCAAAGCTGGTTTTCCGAAATGTTTCAAAGGTCTTCGCCGCGAGGCTCAACTTCGCTTCGATCTGCGAAGCCGTGAGTGGCTCAAATGTTTTTAAAACTTCTCCCGTTGCGGGATTAATGGACGCAATTGCCATGTTTACTCGGCCTCCGGAGGCACAATGGTGTGAGCTATTGTTTTTCCGCGTTGTAGTAGTGCTTATAAATTATATGTGTTCTGGACGAAAAATGTTGGCGTCAAGCCTGCCGGTCGAAGGGCATCTTGCGACAATGAGGGCGACGAGCAGATCTGATCTGTTCCATTAGGACCAGGCCTGCGCCCACTGTATGTCAAAGTAATTTGCTTATCACTACGGTTACGGAACCTACGGTTCCTGAACCTTCGTCACGCACCAGTACGCGCATCTCCGTCGAGTTGGGATCAATCGTGAGCCGTCGCTGCAGCACTAGGCCGGACTTGACGAGCGATTCGTATTCCTGCTGACTAAACTTTACGTCGAAGTGCTGTTTCTCGGCCGCCAGAAACTTCCCGCTGGAGTCCTTTTGCAGAAAAACAACGTCGAGACCGCCCGCGACTTGGTTTTCTTTTTCATGCAAAAGAAACTGTTTCGGATCAAGTCCCACTTGCAGTTGCAATAAGTGCGCCGACGAAGGCGGCAATGTTTTAGCGCGTATCGTAATGCCCAGATCGGTGGCGTCCAGGGCGCTGATAGCGGCGTCGTGCAAATCCGAGTTAACCACCGTTTCGCGTTCGCTCTTTTCAGGAAGAGCAAAGTAGCCGCGCCGATAGCGCAAATATCCTCCTTGCACCGCCAGATGAATGCTGATGTCGCGAAATTTACCGTCCCAGTTGCCGTGATCGGGATAAAAGCCCAGGGTGTACGTGTAGCGTCCATCTTCAAACGCCGAACCAATGGCGCCGGCTACATCGTTGGTACCGTAAAATGCCTTGCCGCCGGTTTTGTCTGCCAGTAAACGGAAAGTATCGCGTAGATTCTGGCGCATGAAGAACGCTGCAGTCGAATCATCAACGTCAATGCCGTGAACATCAAGCGGATAGATCGCCATATTCGCGCGGTTGAGCTCACGCGCCAGACCGCTCATATCCCCGACGCCGGGCACGCCCGAATTCGCCAGACTAAAGTTATCCCGGTCCGCAACACCAATCTGCTCGAGGCCAATTTGAATGGGGATCCCACCCGAAATCCAAACCAAGCTTTTGTGCCCCGGTATGCTGCCAACGTAATTGGCGATGGCCACCAGCGCAGAGTAAGTTATGCGAAAACGGTCGGCGGTGCGAAAATCCGCGACTTCGCCGTTGGCATTGTTGACATGATTCTCGAAACTCTTGAAGAACGGATCGTCGGCAAGCGCCGAAACGTGAAAGTCCGGGGGATGCGAAGCGTCGAAGGCCGCCAATAATCGCGGGCTGAAGCGATCAACGGAACTGCTAAGAGCTGCCGCGTCCTCCGTGAACCCGTGAAGCAAAAGAAGATCGGTCGTCAGCGCGAAGATGGCGACATGGTCTTGCGGCTTAAAAGATCGCAGAAATCGCAGCACCTGTTGACGTGCGAAAGACTGATCTTCGAAATCGGTGTTGAGCGCGTCAAAAAGGATGACGATGGTCGCGCCCGGATCCTGTCCTTTAAGATCGGCGCGATTGGTAAACATGTGCGCTGGCAAGGGACGAAAAGGCGTAGACGCGGGAGTATTCGCGGAAAAGAAAGCAATCTTTTGAGGTTGGCCATTGTCCAGCAGCGTGAAATCTTCTTCCTTCAAGCCCGTGATCGGTATCCCGTTCTTGTCTTGCACCACTACATTTACTTGCACAAGACGCGTCGCGGTACGAATTACCTGCGACGGTTGCGTCGGGCCTGAGGCCTTGGGGTGACTCTGGCTTTGTGGGGTGGCGCTATACAACGACGACAAGAATAACGACAGGAATAATGACGCCGCGGAAAAACTAGCTGACGTTAGGCGCGAGACCAAGGCAGGCTCCGCATGAACGAAATATTCTATTGAAATATCGCTTGTCGTTCAGTCGCATTCGCGAATGGAACGCGCCAATGTAACCGTCCGATGTTAATTTCGATTATATGACGAATCTGTTTATGGCAACGTCACACATATGGTGATTCCCGCGCGACGAGGTCGTTCCGTCGTATTCCTGCCCCGGTGAACTTTTCGGCTCAGGGTTGCTTCTGATGCTCGTTGCGGATGCTTTCAAAAGTGTGAAGGATCAAGTAGGCCACTTCGGCTTGAATGCGTTGGTCCAGGTTTGTGCCTTGCACGTAATGCAAACTCTCGTTGACCTCCGTTTGCTCGAGAAGGCCCGCAGATTGACCGCAATACCAGGGACGAAACACGCGCGAACTCCACATAAATCCAGATTCCGCTCCGCCGCCGTTCACACGCGCGCCGTTGACGTACAGCACCAGATCATAGGGCACCTTGGCCACTAGCTGGACATCTTGCACCGCTCTTAGATTCTTCGCGTAGGTTGCCACGATAGCTTCAGGAGTGTCTTTCTCCGTCCAAAAATAAATGCGAATCTTGCCGCTGCGGGGACCCAGATTGATGCAAGGAGATTGGCCGGGGTTCGATAACGCTGAAGCTAGCCCAGGCGGAAGACTCGGAGCGCTGGTCGTGGAATTGGGCCCGGCGTTCGCATTGTTCGGATTGGCGCTCTTATCCTGGAGATTGGCGCCATGGTCGCTGCGAATCTCATTGCGGGTAGCGTTGCCGCCGTCGCCGGCGCTGCCCATATTCTCCGCTGTCGGATTTTGCGAGTCCTGCGGCGGCGCACTTGGGGACTGGCCCGCTTTTGAAACGCTGATGGGCGAGGCCTTGCGCCACGGCAAGCGGTGCGCGGCCACCCCAATCGCAAGCAGCACCGCCAGACCGGCCACCGCGCCCACCACCACCCACCTCCAATATCCCCACCTGGAAAAAGACTCCGCGTCTGTATTCCAACCCGAGGTGTGCTCGTTCCAGGTGGCAATGACGTCAGCGTATTTGTTATCCGGCTTTTTCGGCGCAGTCTTAAAGGAGTCGACCAAATTCTGGACTAGGTCGTCTTTCGGTTTGCCGGGCGTCTCAAGATTCGCTTCGCTCGTTGCGCTAGACTGCTTTTCGCTTAGCGGCTTGACGGTCAGTTTGTCCGGAGTAGTCTCGACCGACGCAATTTCGGCCGGCGCTTTTACAGGTACCTCTCGCTCACGCGCAGGCTGCGCGCTTATAGCTCCTTCTCGATCTGCGTCTGATACGATCGCGGGTTGGGCCGCCTCCGCCGAATCAGCTTTCATCGCCAGCCATTCCCTGATCTGGCCGCGCGCCGCCTCGGGAAGGTCCACGAAGGTCACACCGACTTTTTTCGCCGACTCGTCTCGCCATGTGACGCGCCCTTTGGCTTCAAAGTGGCGGCCCAGCTCCGGCATTTCAAAATCGACGTCAACGAATTCGCCCGGCGGTTGCGAGCCGACAATATCCAGCGCTGCGCCACCTTCGCTCACGTCATTCAGTATTCCGTCGGTGCCAGAACCGCCCAACAGCACGTAGAGCCGCGGCGTAACGGCCCGCCGTTGGTGCACACGGCGATCCGCGCCCATCGCTCCAGGCAGCTGCCCGCCATCATGAGACGAATTACCCATTACAGCGATGTTACGTGATGGTGAAAAGGCAGGCAACGCCAGTAATCGCGAGGGGCAATTTCCGAGGTTTAGGGCGCTTTCAGGTTACCCGGCCTGAAGCAAACTCAACAATAAAGTGGCAAGTTTAGACATCGGCTCTTTCAGTGTAGGATGTGGCAACAAACTCGGGCCTGTAGCTCAGCGGTTAGAGCAGCGGATTCATAATCTGCGCGAGCGCTCTCTGCTTGGATGTGCACGCATCAGCACTCGCGCGCTATGTGCCTCTTTGCACGAAACTTAGCAGTAGACTTACGGCGGCATGGATTAGCATGGATATGCACTCATTGCAGATCGCAACTGGCACCAAAACTGACACCGAGGAAGAAGGTACCGCGAACCTCGCCGCACCAGCACGAACGTCGTTGTCACGCCAATTACGAAAAGCGATGCCGTTGCGTCGGAGACCCGCGACCGAACTATCGCTATACTGCCTAGAGCGAAACGGGAATGACAACCAAGGTTAGTTTCGTAGACACAAACTTATTCCTGCACTTCCCAACGCTGGATCAAATCGACTGGCTGGACCTTCTCCGTTGCGACTACGTTGTCATCATCGTTACCGCTACCGTGATCCGAGAATTGAACAGGCATAAGGATGCGCCGGTCTCCTTTAAATTGCGAGAACGAGCCGCATCCTCGCTGAAAAAGCTCTAAACATACTCGGAGTTGAATGCACCGATACTGGTCCGTAATTCGGTCGAGTTGCAGTTCAACACGCGAGAGCCATTGTTAAATTTCGCCTCAGCGGGGTTGTCGAAAGAAGTGCCGGATGATTTTTTGATAGCAACGATTGTGGAATTCAAGGGGAATTCACCTGAGGCGAACGTCGTTTTGATGACCGATGACTTCGGCCTGAAACTTAAAGCTGGTACGCATGGGATTAATGTGCTCAGACCACCCGAGGAATTGAGATTGCCAGATGAACTTGATCCAAAATCAAAAGCGTGTGCGCGAACTGGAACAAGTGGAGCGGGGACAGGCGCATGGACAAAGTGCCGGACAAGGAGAGGATCTCAGGGGCAATCCTAATCTTTATACAGAGTTAAGGAGATTGTCATCGGCGAATTCTTGCTAACCGCATTTTTACTTGACAGGCGCCGAGCTGTGCGCGTATTGGTTTCGTATCCAGCCTGTTTCTCAGAAGGTTTCTATTGCCCTGTGAGCATATCGTCAGGGAGGCATTCCAATGTTTACGTCAAAGGCTGACGCCTTTTGTACCATCGCAAATGTAGGCTGGAAATTTCTTCAGCCGATTAACAGCGTACTACCAGAGGGAGTCTTGCCCACACCAAAGTGGGCTCCTCGACCGCTGCTCAAGTCGGGACAACGAAGACCCATGGAACTGGGTGTTCCCAGGAAAACGTCTTCGCTCTGCCCCGATTGCAACCGCGAAGCGGCAGAAGCAGTTCTCAAGGGTGAAAATGAGATTGCTGATTTTAGAGACCGACCAGGAATCATTGATTCGGAAATATTGGAGGAAAGTGGGAGTATCCTTATTCGCAAAGCGTGCGACAGGCATGGCCCGTTTGAAGACGTTGTATCAAATCACCCGGATTTTTTCCGAAGGATGGAGCGTCTGGCTTTCGGTCGGGATTTTGAATGTGCCCACGACCATGATGTTCACAATCACGGTCCCAACAGCATTAGCTCAGGCCGGGGATCGTATTTGATCGTCGATCTGACAAACCGATGCAACATGATGTGCTCGCCGTGCTTCATGGACGCAAACGCCGCCAGCTATGTTCACGAATTGGAAATGGAAGACATAAAGGCCCTGTTCGACAGGGCAGTTTCGTTTAAGCCTCAGCGAGAGGTCAACGTTCTGTTCTCAGGAGGGGAGCCCACACTTTCGCCGATTTTTCTTGAGGCTGTACAGTATGCGAAAAGCAGGGGCTTCCACAGGCTTCACGTCGCGACGAACGGTTTGCGTTTTGCCGAGAGCAGAGACTTTGCCTTCCAGACGAAGGCCGCTGGATTACACGCCGTATACCTCCAGTGCGACGGCGTTTCGGAGGAAAAGAACAAACATCGCGGCCTCGGAAACTACATGGAAGTGAAGCGGCAAGCGTTAGAGAACATCGCTGCGGCTGCAATGCGAACCACGCTGCAAGTTACCGTAGTCAACGGTCTCAACAACGACGGGCTTGGTGACATCGTCCGTTTCGCAGTTAAGAACATAGACAAGATTCACGGTGTGCTGTTTCAGCCTGTAATGTTTACGGGCAGAGATGAACACATTTCCAGCGATGACCGATACGCGAAACGTTATCCCCTATCGCAACTCGCCTACGACCTGCAAGAGCAGGGCTCGTCTACTTGGCGGCCCATGCGCGACTGGTTCCCCGTCTCAGACTATGGAGTATTCGCTCACTTGTGCGACGTCCTAAATCCAAAAGCGGAATTAGGAAGCCTGTTCCCGGACACACACCCAAATCACGGGATCTTCAGTCTCTTGCTCATAGATGCGGACCAGAAGTCAGCAGTTCCGATTCCGTCCTTCTTCAATTTGGAACAATTCATGCGAGATACTCTGGAAATAACAGATCGTGGGAGAGGGCCGGCCACCACAAGGGCTCTCGTCTGGTTGTCTGTACTGCGCAATTTCGATCAGAAGAAGGCTCCCTTAGGCTTCGGTGCCGCGCAGCTTAGGGGTTTACTCGAAGATTGTTTCTTCCGTGTTGCTGGTAGTAGCGATGATTGGTCGCGGAAAGCATATTCTTATACCGGCCGTTGGCGAGTGATGACCATCAACGGGTTGTGGTTCCAAGATGCCTTTAATTTCGATTTTTCAGCCATCTCGAATTCGAGTACGCCAGTGGCCACACAACAAGGAGAAATTAGCTTTTGCGCCTACAACGGTGGCGGTTGGCGAAAAGTTGTTGAGCATATGAATCGCACGGCAACGCTTGCTGTATGGCACAGGAACCATTCTCGCCATGAAATCTATGCCAAGGGCAAGAGAGTCGAGCTCGAACAACCGGCCCACAACGCGCCGCCCCGATTGGTTCAGATCGAACCAGAACCTTCGGCGGTTGCAACTAGTCCGTCGGAGAATTGTGATTGATATGGTCAAGTCGGGGCAATTTCAGGTAGTTCCGCGCCCGCATTGGTCAAGCTCAACACTAAGTTGCTGTCGCTGCGATTCTGCTACCTTTTTGCGACTTCGGCTTCCGTCGAATCACTATTTCCACGTCCTGGTCCAGAGCGGTGAGATAGTTCATTAGCCGTTCGACGGAAAAGCCATCCAGCCGCGTTGGGAGTGTGGGAGGCGTGGTAGACCGGAAGGCGCAGTGCAGATCGGCCAGATTGCAGCGCAAACAGGCATTGGCATAGATGCCATACGCTTCTCTGAACGCAACGGTCTTTTGACATCGCCAACGCGGAGCGAAGGCGGCTTCCGACTGTATTCTTCGGCGACCTCTCCACCTTGCAATTCATCCGCAGCGTGCAGACGCTGAGCTTTTCACTGAACGAAATCCGTGAATTTTTATCTCTGAGAACCGATGGCCTTCGCGCTTGTTCAGAAGTGCGAAAGAGGCTCGACCACAAATTGAAAGACATCCGTGGGAAGCGTCTTGCACTTGCACATCTAGAAGATGAACTGAAGGCTACACTCACGAAGTGCAACGCACAACTCAAGCGCAACCGTGGAAAGAAAAACGGTCGCTGCCCGGTGCTAACAGTCTTGGGAAAACCTAAGCGCAAAGGTGCGGAATGAAAATAGAAGTTCTGTATGTGCCAAACTGTCCAAATCATGCTCTGGCACTTGAGCGGTTGCGCGAAATCCTGTCCGCGGAAGATTTTCAGACGCATGTCAACGAGGTGCTGGTGAACGATGCAGCCTCGGCCCAATCTCTGAAATTCCCCGGTTCACCAACGGTTCGTATAAACGGTCATGACGTGGAACCGCAGAGCGACCGAAGTGCTTCGTTTGGGCTCATGTGCCGCTTGTATTCAGACGGTAGCGGTGTTCCAACTCAACAGAGCTTGCGTGCGGCAATAGAACAGGCGACTGGATCAGAGGTTTAATGGCTGGTTGGAAGACAAGCGGTGCTTCGTTGGGTGCGATGGTCACCTCGCTGCTGACGTTGGGCTGCTGTTTACCGTTGCCATTTCTAGGTGCAGCAGGGATCGCTGGAGCTTCTGTCCTTTTGACTGGTGCACGGCCTTGGCTCTTGGGATTGTCAATTTTGCTTCTCGGGCTGGGCTTTTACCAAGTCTATCGCGGGGTGCGTTGCCGAACGCGTCAAAGTAAGACGGCAATCACTATGCTTAGTCTGGCGACTATCGTTGTGGTTCTTCTTCTTCTCTTTCCTCAGGTCATAGCCAGCGTGCTTGCGAATATTTCTGGTGCTGGCCGCCGATGAAGAAACGTCTGGGCATTGTTGCGGTCTGGGTGTGCGCCGTCCTATTGGCTCTGGCTTGGCACTACTATGGTGGGACGAACGTCCCGGCAGGACAACCGCCGCTTGTGGTCCTCACGTCAACGAACTTTGAACAACTGCGTACCGCGTTCAATGCGGCAACCGGGGAAGTACGCGTTGTTCTGCTGCTTTCTCCAACGTGACCCACATGCCTGCGGGGGTCTTCCGCAGTTGAGGATGTTCTAAAGCAAAACTCAAATCCACGAATCAAAGTGTTTGCGGTGTGGGAGCCAATCCTGCCCACTGATTATTCCAGTCCGGGGACGGCTGTCTTAGCGCGGCTTTCTGATTCTAGGGCTGGGCAATACTGGGATAAGAATCATCTGTTCGCAGAGCAGCTAGGACGTAGGATTGAGGGTGACGCAACTCAACCCAAACCGAACTGCTGCACTCGTAAAGGCATTCAGTGGGATGAAGTTGCTGTATACGGCCAAGACGCTCACTGGGACACCCAACTCCCACGTGCCGTTTACTTGAACGGGCCCGTGGTTCGCTCGGTTGATTTCTCCAAGGTCGTCACCGACCTGCTTTCGAAATAATTCGGACTGCCAGCTTTGCTTCCACAATTTTGCAAACTTCCCGTGCAATGGCACGCACTTCAGGAGCACCAACGTATAATGGACGGACCCGCCGAGGCCTCGCGAGATGAAGAAGTCTGATCTTTTGGGCGTTCAGATCGGATGTTCAGCCTGCCAGAAACATTTCGGCACAGTTGAACAATTTAAGCGGCATCTAACCGAAGAAGTGCTGCCGCTGTTGTTGTATCGGGTTTCATCCGAGGCGAAAAGTTAACGCCATCGCCCTCGGACTGTCCCATGGTGGCGGCGGGATGCTTTGCCTAACCTCTGCCTAAAATGCCGCGTATGTTGTATTCACAATGCAGACGTACTCCAAACACATCGATGCACGCCGATCACGAAGAGCAGGGTCAGGATGATCACTATTTCGATGTCGCGTCGTCTCATCAACTCCGGCGTGGACGTACCAACAGCGATGAAGATCACCGGGCAGGTCACATTACATATTTTCCTGCGGTACAATATCATCTCGACGGAACAACTCCACGAGGCGATGGATAAGGTCACGGCGAAAAAGAAGGCGTTAAAGTGAGAGCGAAGAACGCAAGTTTGACGCAAAACGTGAATACTTCCGAACCTCGTGGCGTTAAGCTGTTTACAAGACGGGCCTGTAGCTCAGCGGTTAGAGCAGCGGACTCATAATCCGTTGGTCCCAGGTTCAAATCCTGGCGGGCCCACCAATTTTCTTCCGGTCCGACCCGGAGACATGGGTGACACAACGTACCTAAGACATAGGTAACACTTTTGGACCGAATGGATTTTCGAGCGGTTCGAGCACCCGAGTTTCCAGATCGAAGTAGCCCAAATCATAATCCATAAAGCTCACCAGCCAAATGTCGTCGTGCACTTCTTTAATGCCCACGGCTTGCCCGGCAAAGACCTGACTAAAATTGATTTTCTTCCGGCCTAGACAAATACGCCCGCAGCGGGTGACCACGATGGTTTTAT
>Ga0185299_10001974_pt1 | contig 34458 bp, 38 predicted proteins | sample PaiPotPPA55metaG_FD_128002 | JGI IMG/M metagenome (GOLD analysis project Ga0185299, IMG submission 128002) | Iron sulfur acid spring bacterial and archeal communities from Banff, Canada, to study Microbial Dark Matter (Phase II) - Paint Pots PPA... ...
GGCCGCTTACGCCTTTGCCTTGGCAATCAGCGCGAGCCGCGTGACCGCGCGGCAACATTTTCCTTCAGACGTTCTGGTCGGAGGTACTTTCGGATATTTGATTGGTGGGTACGTTATCCGGCATCACGCCGCAGAGAACGTTGGTTCGGGATTTTCCTTTGTTCCTGTGGTGGACGTGTCCAGGCACACTTTCGGGGGAACCATCGAGCTACGGCCTGATGAGCTAAACCTGGCAAAGATTGGTCGGTTCTTGAACCGGACACCAGCACATGGACCATGCTATTTCCCCCATGAGTGTCACTGAAATTCGGGTACTAGGGCCCGGGCGGGGATTCATCTTTCATGCGGAAGAGGTTTTTGCGGATATCAGGCCAGAACTCTTTGAGGACGTTGGCTCCGGCGGTGATAACGGTCTGTGTGGCGAAATTTTTGGCGGATTTGCCGAAGCCGCGTTCGGCGGCGGGGTAGTAGAGGTTCGAGAGCGCGGCTTCCGCGGCATTGCCGCCAATCTCGGAAATGTTGAACTCGTTGGTGCCGCGGTCGTTCTTGCTGATGAAGGTGCGGCTGAGGGCGTAGCTGGCGCGCTTAAAGAAGCCGTTCTTGCCGAGGGTGTAGTAGCGAGGATCCTCGTGGGTGAGAGTGGGGAAAATAGCTTCGGTGAAGCACTGACAAAAACGCCTGGTATTTCTTCGCTGGTTCGAGCCTCAGTTCTTTGACCGCCCTTTCGTAACTCTCGGTCAATCCCGTGAGCGCCTGAACCGCGCGGCGCAGATATTGGCGAGTTTGGACGCCCGATTGGCTGGCTTCTTCACTCTGGAGTCGCTGGCCAGCGTAGCGCCAGCATAAACTCATAGCATTCTTCGACAGCACCACAGCGCTCGCTGAGTTCAGCTAGCATCTCGTGAGCCTCGGGGTTCGGTTGAGGATGAAGTCGAAGCCGAGAAATCACTTCTCGGTCCACATCGGGTCGTCAGAATGTGTGAGTTATGCTGGGTCAATTTTCAACGGCATCTGCCCGGAGTTCTCTATCCAACGTTGTCTCTGTCAAAGACGGGCTGACCTCTCCAACCCCGCGATCCTTTCCGCGCTGCTGCGTTCATTCTGTGGACTAGTGCGGGCGCTCGTGCGCCGGGAGACCGTGAAAGAGCCTGCCAGATTATGGCTTGCTCTTCCTTGAATGACCTCCAGCGGAACCCGAAACGAGTCCAGCAATGGAAGGTTGAAGCTAACTACCGATCCTTCCACCTTAAAATCCTGACCCCACCGCGGAACCAGCCGCCCTTCTTTCGATTCGGTCTCATGATTCCTACGCCATCATGCCTGGAATCACTATCCATCCACGTGCCATTGCCAATGAAGACGGCTACATGAACTCCGTGAAAGGCGGCCACATCTCCCGGCAAGAGCTTGCTGGCATCCACATCATCAAAAGACGCGACATCCTGCACAACAAGAGCATCTCCATCGCAACCCCGTTCCCAAAAACCTTCGGCCTTACAGTTTCGATGGTGCTTCGCCGTGCAAATGTACTGCGAGCAGTTCAATGTCCAGTAGTCGGTGCCTTTCAGCATGACGAGCGATTCGAGGTAATTGCGCGGGGCCGGCGCGAAGGAGAGGGAGAACAGAGACAAGATCAACGCGCTTGACACTAAGATCAATTGATTCGCGTGGAAATCGGAGCCAGAGAATCGGCGCAGCATTAGCTTGTTCTTAACCCCTTAGAACTTCTAGTTTGCTATCTGAGGATGCCGGTGGCAAGATGACCGAGGTCAATCGCCAGTGGTTACTCTTGGTGCCACTTCGGAGGGTAGGTGGGCGAGGGGAATGTGATTCCCCAGAAATCCTTCAGAGAGTCGTCTTCCTGAAACTCGACTCCATATGTAAACACGCCTTGAACTGCGTTGAGCTGTAATGAATTCCTATTTGAGTGATGTGCCTCGCTCTTGGTGTTTCAGAAAAAAGTGCCGGATGCTGAACAAACTTTTCGGCAACGGAGTGCGCCCCTGCACTAGCCTGCCGTTCTTGCAGGAAATCCAAGCTCGGCAAACCAGCTCCATCCTACGGTGCAGAGGTTTCAAACCGGAGGACGGCGAGAGCGAGACGGTAGTCATAACTAGCTTGCGCATTGCTGATTTCAGCCTGGGTTTGCTGGAGCTGCGCCTGGCTCAATTCAACAATGGATCCCAATCCCAACCTGTAGCGCGTCCCCGACAAATCCAGCGCCAGATTGGATTGATCCAGCAATTGCTGGGTGACGGCAAGGCGATTGAATGCCGTATTTGCATTCAACCAACTGGTACGCACATCTCGTGAAAGACGGTTACGAAGGTCAAGCACACGGTTCTGCACGGCTTGCGCTCTGAGGCTGGCTTCACGGGACCTGGCGTTGTAGAGGAAGCCATTGAAGATCGGGATTTCGATATTCACCCCCACAGCGCCGTACCAATTGGAAAGCACCGGGTTGCGCACCGGCGTATCTCCCACTGCTCCAGCGGCGCGAATGGTGGGGAAGAGCAAATCGCGTTGCGCTGTCTGATATTTTTGGGCGGACTGATATTGGAAAGTTAGCGATAGAAGCTCCGGACGCTTGCTGAAAGCCTGGGAAATGAGGTCGTCAACATTGCCGGGAGGGGAGAATAGCGGAGTCGTGTCGTCGACCAGTTGGAAATTCTGCACGGTGGAATAACCAAGCACTGCAGAAAGAGCGGCCAGCGCAGAATTTTCATTATTCTGTGCGTCGAGCAGCAGAAGTTTGGCCTGCGACAAATTGACGTTAGCAAAACTCAGGTCAAGCTGCGACTTCAGCTTACTCTTGAACAACGCGTCCACTTGATCAGTCAGGGTTTGCCGAGCGCTAACCGTCTGCTCGGCGACTTTGGTCACAGAATGCGCCTGTAAAGCGCTGTAGAAGGCCTGATCTGCGGCCAGCCGGACCTGCTCCTCGGTCGCAATGGCGTTCTCGTTCTCTGCCTTAGCTGCAAGGCTCGCGCTGGAAACGAGATTGGTGGTGCGGCCGAAATCAGTGATGAGCTGGCTGACACTAGTCCCGACCGCGGCGCGCTGATAGATGATCGGATTATTGAGCCCGCCGGCGGTGATTCGGCTGTTAGGCTGCGAGTCAACTCCGGTGAGATCCGCTACCGCCGTAGGCCACAGAGCTGACCGTGCTTCTCGGGTGACTTGCTGCGATGCCAAAGCAGTCAACCTGGCCACCGAGACTTGCGGATTGTTCTTAAGCGCAAGCTGCTCAGCATCTTTTATTGAAAGAGTCTGGGGAACGGTGGTGCTGGCCGGCGCGGCGGATGATTGCTGCCCGCTGCCAGCAGCGCCGCGGGGAATGCCCGAGCCGGAGCCAATTTGCGGCACGGGAGCTTGCGGCAAACCGGTAGAACTGTGCAAGTCAAACGAGACCTGGGCTTGGCCGTTGGCGACGCAACTCAGAAAGAGGAGGAGAAATGTTGTCTTCATCACGCCTGCACCTCTGAGGTTTGCATTCTGTGGTGCCCATGAAACCAGAGGTAAGCGGCGGGAACCAGGCATTGGGTAGCAACGACCGCCGCGGTGAGCATGTCGGCGCCACCGGAAAGCATTTTCATTGTGCCTCCACCGCCGTGTTTCGCGGTTTGTTGCGATAGACCACTAGGTAAGCGGCGGGAACCAGGAAGACGGTTAGCGCCACCGACACGGTGAGTCCGCCAACGATGGCGCGGGCGAGAGGCGCATAGGCTTCGCTGCCGATGCCGAGCTTTAGCGCCAGCGGTATTAACCCGATGACGGTTGCAAGCGAGGTCATCAGTATGGGGCGCAAGCGGATGCGGCACGATGTGATCACCGCCTGGCGAACGTCCATGCCCTGCTCTTCGAGGCGGTGCGCGAAGTCAACGATCAGAATGCTGTTCGACACCACGATTCCGACCATCATGATCACGCCCATGAGTGACTGCACATTCAGCGTAGTGCCAGTGGCAAACAGCATGATCAGCACTCCAGTAATGCCGGTGGGAACCGCCAGCAGGATTAACAATGGATCCACAAACGATTTGAACTGCGCGACCAAAATCAGGTATAGCAGCACGATCGAGAGCACCAAGCCCAAGCCGAAGCTGCGGAAAGAAGAGCGCATGCCCTGAACCATGCCTCGCAGGTTTACGCGTACTCCGGGCGGAAGCGTAGTGTCAGAAAGAATACGGTCAATGCCAGAAGCAATGTCGCCCAGGTTTTCGGTGGCGGGATTCACGTAGATATCAATCTCACGCTGGATTTGATAGTGATCGATCTCGGTCGGCGATTCAGCCCGGGTGATAGTGCTCACGGCGCCTAGCATCGTCGGTTCGCGCCAGCCGGGCGCGTGCAGCGGAATCTCGTTCAGATCGGAGAGGCCGTGCACCGCTTGCTCGGGATACTGAACCGTTAGCATGTAATCGTTGCCGGTGTGGGGGTCGATCCAGTAGCTGGGCGCAATCATGCCGTTCGAGGTGAGCGCCGTGATGATATTGTCCACCACTTCCTTCTGGTTCAGCCCTAGTTCGCTCGCGCGCAGCCGGTCGACTCCGAGTTTGAGCGCGGGGTAATCGAGGTCCTGGGGGACAAAGACGTCGCTCGCGCCCGGCAGCTTGCGAATCTTGGCAGCGATTTGTGAGGCCGCATGGAAGGCGTCTTCAAGATTAGAGCCGCTCACCTGCACATCGATCGGCGCCGGAAGGCCCTGATTGAGCACCGCATCCTGCAGGCCGCCCGACTGAAAATACGCACTCAGTTCGGGGATTTCGTGGGCCAGCCGGCGGCGCACTCGCTCCATGTACTGATAGCTGCCGACGCGATGTCCTTCCTTCAGCGCAACCAGAATCGTGGCCGTGTGCGGGCCAGAGTTACTGGTGTAAATGGATGAGAATCCCGGGATCACGCCGATGTTAGAAACGATCAGTCTCAGATCTTCTGGAGCAACAACCTTCCGAATCAGAGCTTCGACTTGGGCCACATCGGAATCGGTCACCTCGATGCGGCTGCCGGAGGGGGCCTTAAGGCTGATTTCGAATTGGCCGGCATCGGTGCGCGGGAAAAATGCGACTCCGAGAAACGGAAACAGCCCCAGGCTCACGACAAACAGGCCGATGATGCAGAGCACCACCGTCCGGGGATGCTCCAGGGCGCGCCGAACCCATGCGTTGTAAAAATCCAACATGGAATGGAAGCGGCGGTTGAACGCGGCATTGAACCGCTCCGTCCAACCGGGCCGCGGGGATGTGAGCGCATGGTGCTTATGGGCCTCGTCGAACTCGGGCGCGCCCTCGTCAGCTTCATGCGCGCCGATCAGCTTGGCGCAGAACAGCGGCACCACCGTCATGGCGACGAAGTACGAAGCAAATAGCGCAAGCACTACCGCGAGGGCGAGTGCGGAAAAAAGATACCGGCCAACGCCGTAGAGGAAAGTCACCGGGAAAAATACGACCGCAGTAGTCAGTGTGGCCGCCAAGACCGCGAGCGAGACTTCTTGTCCTCCTTTTTCCGCAGCTTCTGCCGGCGCCTCGCCCATTTCGATGTGGCGAAAGATGTTCTCCAGGACGATGACCGAGTTATCAATCAGACGGGAGAATGCCAGGGCCAGCCCGGCCAGCACCATCGTGTTGATCGAACTGCCGCCGAAGTACAGGGCAATTACTGCCGCAAGCGCTGAAAGCGGAATAGAAAGCGATACCGCAAGGGTTGCGCGGAGACTGCCAAGAAACACGAACACCATGAGGCAAGTGAGAAATAGCCCCATGCCGCCTTCGTGAAGAAGACTTTCTATGGCCTGCTTTACAAACAAGGACTGGTCAAAGACCACACTGGTCTCTAGCTCTTTCGGTACGCCGAACAGCTTTGCTACTACTTTCTTGACCCCATCCACCACCGCAATGGTGTTGGTATCGCCGCCCTGCTTTAAAATTGGCAGGTACACTGATTTTTCGCCGTCCACACGCACAATATTGTTCTGGATCTGGTGCGCATCCTTGGCTTCGCCAATATCGCTTACCATTACCGTTGACTGGCCCACGGTTTTGATAGGCAAGTCGGAAATCTCAGCCACTTTCTCTAGCTGGCTGTTGGTGTAGATGTTGTAATCGTAAGGGCCGATTTTTGCGTCACCCGCTGGCAGAATCAGATTGGAATTGTCAACCGCCCGCACTACATCCATCAAACTGAGTTGGTGTGCCAGCAGTTTGTCTGGATCCACATAGACCATGATCTGGCGGTACTTGCCCCCGAACGGCGGGGGCACGGATGCTCCGGGAACGGTTGCCAATTGATTGCGGACGGCAAACTGTCCGAGGTCGCGAAGCTGCGTCTCCGACAATCCGCTGCCTTTGAGCGTGAGAATGCATACCGGCAAGCTGGAAGCATCAAACTTCATCACCACAGGCGGCAGAGTGCCGGGAGGCAGGCGCCGCAGGTTGGCCATGGCCAGATTGGAAATCATGGTCACGTCGGAATCGGCATTGGTGCCCGGCTGGAAGTAAATTTTGATGATGCTGACCCCAGGCAGAGAACGCGACTCGATATGATCAATGCCGCTGCCCAGAGTAAAGAAGCGCTCAAACCGGCCTGTGATCTCAGTTTCGATCTCCTCCGGCGGCATCCCGTTGTAGAACGTTGCCACCACCACCTCTGGGATGTTGATCGTAGGAAACAGGTCAACCGGCATCCGCAAGAGGCAGGTCAGGCCGACCAGCACGATCAACAAACATCCGATAATGATGAAATGGGGGTTACGGATTGAGAATCGAGACATTAATCCGCTCCCCGGACGTTGTTATGTGCAGCTCCGCGAATCATGCTGCCGTCCCATCTGCTCGGCGGCGGTTGCGATACGCGAGGAAGTAGGCCACCGGCACAATGAACAGCGTGGCCGCGAACGAAACCGTGAGGCCGCCGATGATGGCGACCGAGAGCGGCGCATAAGCCTCACTGCCAGTTCCGAGCTTCATGGCCATTGGAACCAGTCCGATCACGGTTGCGAGCGAGGTCATCAATACGGGCCGGAGGCGTACCCGGCAACCGGCAACAATAGCTTCCTGCAGATCCATGCCCTGGTTGCGCATACGCTGCGAGTACTCCACAATCAGGATGCTGTTCGAGACAGCGATCCCGACCAGCATGACCAATCCCATCAGGGCCATCACGTTCAGGGTGGCGCCGGAAATCAGCAGGGCGATCAGCGCCCCGGTCAGGCCGAGCGGCACAGCGAGCAGGATCAACAGAGGATCAACGAACGAACGAAAGAGCGGCACCAGGACCAGGTATAGCAGCAGCACTGCCAGGATCAGCCCCATCCCAAAACTGCGGAATGACGATTGCATGGCCTCGACCATGCCGCGCAGATTAACCCGCACACCCTCAGGCAATTGCTTCTGATGCACGACACCCATGATGGCCTTGGAGACTCGCCCCAAGTCCTCCCCTGACGGGGTCACATAAATATCAACTACGCGCTGGATCTGGTAGTGGTCCACCTCAGTGGGCGATTCCAGCCTGCTCAGGTCAGCAACCGCATCCAGAGTGGTGGTCTGCCGCTGTCCGCGCGAGCGTAGCGGAATCTCCTTAAGGTCCGCGAAGCTCTTCACTGCCGTCTCGGGATACTGCACGGTCAGCATGTAGTCGTTGCCGGTCTTGGGATCAATCCAGTAGCTCGGAGCGATCATTCCATTCGAGGTCAGCGCGGTGATGATGTTGTCCACGACTTCTTTTTGATCCAGGCCCAGCTCGCTTGCGTGCTCGCGGTTCACTGCGAGGCGCAGGGCTGGATAGTCGAGGTCTTGCGGAATGAAGGCATCCTTCACTCCGGGCAATTTGCGAATGTCGCGCGCAATTCCCACCGCCGTCTGGTAGATGGTATCGAGATCGCCGCCGCTCACCTGCACATCAATGGGAGCAGGAAGCCCCATATTGAGCACCGCGTCCTGCAGGCCACCGGATTGAAAGAACGCGCTCACTTCCGGAATTTGCAGGCTGAGCTGACGGCGGACTCGATCCATGTATTCGTAACTGCCAATTTTGTGCTTTTCCTGCAGGCTGACCTGCACGGTAGCGGTATGCGAACCGGAATTGCTGGTATAGATCGACGAAAAGCCTGGGGTTACGCCGATATTGGAAACCACCATGCCGAGATCCTGGGGAGTAACCGTTTGGCGAACCAGATCTTCAACGCGCTTGACCAGCATCTCGGTGTCCTCGATTCGTGTGCCCGAGGGAGTTTTCAGGTTGATAACAAACTGTCCGGCATCGGTGCGCGGGAAAAATGCAACCCCCAGTAATGGATAGAGCGCAAGGCTCACGACAAATATTGCCAATAGAGCAATGACGACGGTTCGCGGGCGTTGCAAGGTCCAACGGACACCCCGCTCGTAGTAAGTGAGCAGGCGCGCGAATCGCTCCGTAAACCAAATATTGAACCGCACCGGCCACGACTTTCTGAGGCCGGGGTCGTCCGGAGCGCTGCTTGCAGCGGAGTTCGAATGGGTATCTGCAACACTTCCGCTCTCCGGTGCCGGGGGAAGCGCTTTGGCAGGGCGTGCTTTTAACAGCTTGGCGCAGAACAGGGGCACCACGGTCAACGCAACCAAATAGGACGCCCCCAGAGAGAACACCACTGCCATGGCGAGGGCGGAGAACAGAAATCGGCTGACCCCGAAAAGAAAGCTGACCGGGAAAAAGATCACTGCCGACGCAATTGTGGACGCCAGCACAGGCAGCGCCACTTCCTGACCGCCCTCTGCGGCCGCAATGGCAGGCGCCTCGCCCTTCTCGAGGTGGCGAAAGATGTTTTCCAGCACTACTACGGCGTTGTAAATGAGCCGCGAGAACGCCAGGGCCAGGCCTGCGAGAACCATGCTGTTAACCGAACTTCCGAGCAACGCGAGAAACAGGAACGCGCACAGCGCTGAAATCGGCACCGAGAGGAACACGGCCAGCGTGGCCCTCATGCTACCCAGAAATACCGGAATCATCAGGCACGTGAGCACAAGCCCAAGCGCGGCGCCCGCCAGTACCGTAGTGATCGCCGCTTTAACGAACAGCGACTGATCAAATGCCACTTTCGTGACCAGACCCTGAGGAATATCAAACAGGTGACCAATGACGTCCTTCACACCGTTCACCACCGTAATGGTGTTCGTACTACCGCCCTGCTTGAGCACCGGCAGGTAAACGGAGCGCTGGCCATCTACGCGAACTACGTTGGTCTGGATTTGGTGAGCGTCCTGAGCAACGCCAACGTCTGAAACCGTGACCGACTTCTGGCCCACGGTCTTGATTGGAATGGCATTGATGTCGCTTATGTTCTGGATCTGGCTATTGGTGTAGATGTTGTAATCGTAGGGGCCAATTTTTGCGTCACCCGCGGGCAGGATGAGATTGGAGTCATTCACCGCCCGGACGACATCCATCAGGCTCATGTGGTATGCCTGCAGCTTCATCGGGTCGGTATAGACCATGATCTGCCGGTATTTCCCGCCAAAGGGTGGAGGTACCGATGCCCCGGGAACGGTCGCCAATTGATTGCGGACTGCAAATTGGCCAAGGTCGCGGAGCTGCGTTTCGCTCAGGCCTTGCCCCTTGAGCGTCACCAGGCAAACCGGAAGGCTCGATCCGCCGAAGCGCAGCACGACAGGCGGCAGGGTGCCCGGAGGCAGGCGCCGCAGGTTGGCCATGGCCAGGTTGGAAATCATGGTCACGTCGGAATCGGCATTGGTGCCCGGCTGGAAGTAGACTTTGATGATGCTCACCCCCGGCAGAGAACGCGACTCGATATGATCAATGCCGCTGCCCAGAGTAAAGAAGCGCTCGAAGCGGCCTGTGATCTCAGTTTCGATTTCCTCCGGCGGCATCCCGTTATAGAAGGTGGCCACCACCACCTCAGGGATGTTGATTCGCGGGAACAGATCCACCGGCATCCGCATCACAGTCGTCACCCCCACGACCGCGATCACCAGGCACAAGACGGTGATTAGATATGGATTCCGGATCGCGAACCGCGGCATCAGAACTTGTCCTCTTGGGTTTCGGCCACCACCTTCGGCGCGACGACATCTCCGGGATGGAATTGTGAGCGCGAACCGATCACAACCAGCTCCTTTGGCGAAAGACCAGAAACGACTTCCACGTTGCTTGCTCCTTCAATCCCAAGCTCCACTTTTCGCTCTTCAACTCGACCCCGCGGGTCTACCACGAGGACCGAGGCTTCTGATCCATTACGAGTTACTGCCTGTATGGGCACGGCCAGAACCGACTCTTTCTTGACCAGAGTGAGAGTGACGTCGGCAAACATACCGGCGACGATTTTGCCTCCGGGGTTCGGTACATCTACTTCCGTGTGCATCGTCCTGGTGTCTTCATCAAGCGCATGCGCGAATCGAGAAATCTTTCCCTCAAAATCCCGGTTGAGAGCTGATACATGAACGCTGACAATGTCCGCCAGCCGAATCAGCGGAACCGCAGATTCTGGTATCGGCAGGCTTAGGCGGAACAAATCGGTTTCCGCCACACTAACTACAGGTAGGGCCTGCGTATTGGAATTGGTACCGGCCTGCACCAGCGCGCCGTTGTCCACATTGCGGCGCGTAATCACACCGTTGAAGGGAGCTACAATGCGGGTATAGTCGCTCATCGCGCTCAATTCCTTCTGTGCCGCTACCGCCACGTCGAGCTGATTCTGTGATTCGGACAAGGCCGCTTCATCGGACGCAATTTGGCCTTCCCCTTCTTTGTCCTTGGCTTGAGCGTCGTCCAGTTCCTGCTCGGCGATGAGTCCGGGACGGGCTGCGGAAGCCTCTTTCAGGCGGGAATAGTCCAGGTGAGTGGCCGCATGAAGCGATTCCACGCGATCCAGGTCACCTTTGGCTCGTCGAATGGCATCTTTGGACCGCCGAACCGCGGCATCGGCACCTTGTAGTTGAGCGTTCAACTCCGGAATCTCAAGGACCGCCAATGTCTGCCCTGCCTTGACGGGGTCGCCGACGTCCACATAAATCTTGCGAATGTATCCGGCGACCTTGGCGTGAACGTCCACTTCCTGAAATGGGCGGAACTCGCCAGAGAGAGTGATGGAGTTGACCAGAGGTTTCCATTCGGCAAGGACCACCGCGACCGGCTGAATGGCAGAATCCTCGGACCGACTGGCCCCTACTCTGCGGCCAGTCAGGGCGAATAAAGCGGCGAGACAGAGAACCAGGCCCGCTGCGAAGATCAGAACGTGCTTGCGTTTAATTTTCATTTCTCTCCACCCGAACGCCAAAGGTAGCTTCACCCAGAGGCTTCCTAATCACGCTCAGCACCAGTAATCATTTCGAAAGTCAGTGGTCATTACTGCACGGCGCGGCCGGACCCAGCGGACGCTCGACGAATCCCATCCTGAATTCCTTTTCGCCTGGAACATCCACGTACATCAAATGCTTTTCCACTCGAACTTGTACCGTGCGATTTGGCGAAAAAACGGATGGTAGATAATCGAACGCGGAGTTCCAACGCCCCACGTAGGTGGCGCAATTGACGCGAATGGATATGTCATACGCATACACCTCGGAACGAAGTGGCGCGTCGCTCGGGCTGTCGCCCACATAATTGGAAGTTGAGTCCTCCTCGCGTCTTTGCACGCGGAGAACAGTACCGCTTTGATATTCGTTTTTCCTGCTGGAATCTGATTTCGCAGACGTGGCGTAAAGCGATGGCGAAATCACAACTCCTGCGAGCACACAGATAAGTGCACTGTTCTTCACGCGTTTCCTCCTCGCATTTTTGGCCCCGCTTTCAGCGGCAGGGGGTTTCGAGACTGAGAGTCAAGCCTGAAGATTTCGGGTGGGAGTAGCCCAAAAAAGCTCAACGAACAATCTTCGCGAGGCTCCGAGCAGTTCTTCCGAACCGATTACTGCGCCATCAAATACGGCGCTGACTTCAGGCAATTGACGAACGAGAGAGGACTAGCTGACCGGAGGCGGCCGATTATGGAGGGGGTTGTCTTGCAGACGGACCGGGACTTTTTGGTCCCCATCTAAAATCACCGAGGATTCGGCAGTCCAAAGGAGAGTGAACGTCGCCGCTGGAGCTACCCAGCGGGATGCATCGTTGTCGCGATGTTGTATTTTGGCGGCGGACGAGCTGGAATACGCAGCGGGTGTCTGAAAAGATGCGCCGTGGGGAACGCGGTTCGCGAGAGAAACAGTGAGCGTAACAACCGCGAGGAGGACCACCACCCCGCGCCGACTGAGGAGGCGTCTTTCGGCCAGTTGTTGGTATCCAACCAGCGGCATTGTGATGTAACCCGTTTGTGCCAACGAAGTCAAATTATACAATACCGGTTAAACCGACCGTCCAATCCCGCAGAGACGATCCACTAGAATCGTTCGATGCGCCTTCAACTCATAAGTGTTGGCTGTTTCCGCCGGACGCGTCTTCTGTTTGTAACGCGATTCCAGTCGGATCCCGGCACAAGGTAGGAGGCTCCGGCGCGAGAAACTGGGCCGGAGCCATCAATAGTGCTGGAGGCCGGGCTACGGAATGTAGTAACGGATCGAGGTCCAGATCATGTTGTCTACGGCTTTGGGCGCAAACCCAGCCGCCCCCGCGACGTTGTTATTGCCGGACCACCCGTTCTTTGCAAAGTACGAGTACTGCAGGCCAAACCGGAATCCGCCCTTCGGTCCCTGGTAGAGCTTGTACCAGAACCCAAGCGTGCCTTCCTGGATGACGCGGGTGTCGCCGGCACAGCTTCCGGCGGTGGGCGTGAATGGAGTCGAGGTCGGCGATCCCAACGTGTTGGTAGGCAAGCCTTCTTTTTGGCAGCCACTGTTGTTGGCGAATGGTGATCCGTATCCGCCAATGCCCGTCGTCTTGAACGACGTTGTGGTTGTGGCCGGAACTGCCGTGGTGGTTGAGGTCGGCGGAATTGCCGGCGTCTTCGTAACCGTGATGCTGTCGTAGCCGGTATATGCAGCGCGAGCTCCGTATTCGGCGCCAGCATACGCGTATGCATCCAATTTTGCCGTGTGCAGCTCCAATCCTGACATGCCGTGAGCTGTGCGGATTAGCGTTTCGGTGCCGTTGGGACGAAACGTCAGATCGGCAATCTGGGCTGAGCCGTAGCGCCCGACGCCATCGCCTGCCAGTCCCTGGAAGGCGAAGTCCAGTTTCTTGGCTATGATCGGGAGCCGGAAATTAGCGCCGATGCCGCCGCCACTTCGTGTATCGTTGTACGCGCCAGCTGCGCTTGGCGAGGTTGTGCCGTCAACCGGGCACACGACTTGCTTAAGAGTCGGCGGCGGGGACGTGGTGTCCTTAACATTACTTCCGACCACGCCGCAAGGATAGATACGATTGCGGAAGTCGCTAAAGATGCCGAACACTTCGTAGTGGCCCCATCCCGGGTCTGCCGCTGCCTTCACGATGATGTCTGGCGCTTTGTTGATCGAATAGCCGGTCGTATCGGCAAAGTTGAACAAACCACCGCCGGCCCCTGGAGCGTCGAGGATTGTATTCCCTCCGGTTGTCGTGGTGATTCCAGCGTTTACCGTTGTCAGCGAGGAGAAACCGCGTCCGCCAATCGTCGCCTGCGGGCCTTCCACGGCGACTCCCAGGGCGAACTTGCCTCCGAAATCTTTCACCACCCGCAAACCATACTGCCGCGCCCAGCTAAATCCGACGTTATATTGCGGGTCAATGGTGAGGGGCGGTAACTCCTGGCGGTTTTGGATTCCTTTTTTGTCTTCTGTGGCCAGGGACCACATCTGACCGGCGGTAACGCTCACGCCATTGGCGAACGCAGCCTGTCCGTAGATGACGCGTTGACGCAGAACATAGCTATTGCTCTGCCGGTTGTTAGAAGTCACGCCCGTGCCGAGCCAGTCAGCTTCCCAGTAGCCGGTCAGTTTGGTGTCGCCGACTTTGCTTTCTCCGAGCAGGCTGAGGCGGCTCTGGCGGGCCGTCAAGTTGGTCTCTCCAACCTTGGACAGCGCGTTGCCCGTGTACGGAATGCCGGTAAACGGCGTGTTGATATCCGAACTCGTCGCGCGGGTGCGGTTAACCGTTTCCGCAGCTACGAACCCGCCCGGCGTTATGCTGATGCCTTTGTAGTGAATTGCCGCTGGGCTCTCGAATGCCTTCTGGATGCTGGTTTGCGTCTCCTGCATCGAAACCGCAGCGTTGGTCGCATTCAGTTTCAGGTCGCTAACGTCGCTTTTAAGGGAAGTGACCGCTTCCCCCTGTTGCGCAGCCGCCGAGGCAGCGGAGTCCGCTTTGCCCGCGGCTTCGGTTGCCGTAGCCTGGCTTTGATCCAGCCTCTGCTGCAACTGCTGGATCTGCGAATCGCGGCTCTGGACCTGATCGCCCAATTGCTTGATCTGCTGCTGTTGCGCATCCATTGCCTGCTTCAACTCGTTCAGTTGAGCGGCAACGGCCGGGTCGGTTTTCGGGGCCGTCCTTTTCTTTGTAGTCTTAGCGGGAGCAGTTGCCGTGCCTTGCTGGGCTTGCGCCGCGAACGCACACAGCGTAAGCGAAAGCGCTAAAGCCATGACTCGCTTCATTGATTTCTCTCCTGATCGAAATGAATAAACTGCAATAATGGCTCTGGAAATCTTAAATGTCTTAGCCGGAAATTGCGGAGATTCTATGTGCTGGACGTTAAATGAATAATGAATATCACGTGAACATCGTGTTAATACGCTCCTAGGAACCAGATTCATGGGCGATAAAGGCATATCCTGCTTTAGAAATCTTCGCTTGAGGCTTATGAAAGCTGCCGTACCCACAGTTCTTATTTTTGTCATGGTGTTGTTATGGTCCTTGTGTTCCGCGGCCCAGGACATCATTAGTGTTCGCATTGCCGGCGGAGAGGTATTGGTCCCAGTGCAAATCGAGGGACGAAACCTTAATTTCCTGCTGGACACCGGCAGTACAGCTTCCGCGATTGATCCAGCAGCAGCTGACACCTTGGGATTGACACCGCAAGGCAAAGAAGAGGTTCTCAAGAATTTTCGAAGTCTCCAAGCAGATGTGGTCGAAGTAGCCAAGCTCAAGCTTGGGAAATCGACGTTCAATCGGGCCAAACTGGCTGAAATAGACCTCGCACCCATCTCCGGGGCAGTGGGGACACAAGTGGATGGCGTTCTGGGCGCCGATATTCTTGAAAGGTTCACCTTTAAGGTGACCTATTCGAGAGGCCTACTCCTGCTCGGACCACTGGATAGCCTGGGACGTCTAGGAAGAACCATTCCACTTCGCCGAACCAGCGGCCAGTTCTTGATCAAGGCCACTCTGATTTCAGTGCCGGGCGAGTTCGTTCTGGACACCGGCGCGAATTCGACGAACGTTTCGTGGAAAATTTGGGCGGACCTCAGTCGAACTTGGACACCCACTAACACCGTGGAAGGAATCGTGCGTGCCGGCAATCCGACCTCGTCGGCAATTCTGGTTTGCCTGCCAGAAATTACAATTGGCGGCGTCACAGTGAGGAACCAAGCGATACGGGCTCAGAAGAGGTCTGGCGAAGGCGCATTTTCGTCGGAGGACTTCAATGGAATTCTCGGTTCCGATGTTTTGCGTCAGTTTGAGGTCACGTTCGATCTGCAGCACGATAAGGTCTTTCTCAAGAGTGATCATGGCTACAAACCTGACCCATATCGTTACGCGACGGTTGGCATCCAGATCGGCAAGAACGGTGAGGGCATGTACCAGATCATGTCCGTCTGGAAAGACTCCCCAGCCGCCGAGGGGGGGCTCCAACCGGGAGATTTACTAGAAGCCGTGAACGGCGCACCAACAGACGTTCTAACTCCGGAAGAGGTATCAGCCAAGCTACACGCGAAAGCGGGAACCACCGTAAAGCTCACGATTCAGCGCGACGGGCAAGCTTCAACAGTAGTGCTGCAAACTCGCGAGTTACTCTGCGCACCGGAGTAAGCTGCGACCACCTCGACGATCAGCGAATAGAAATTCCTTCAAATCCGCAGAATCATTACTTCGGTTGCCTTTATAAGGGCGGCGGCAGTTTGTCCTGGTTTGAGGTGCATTTCGCGCGCCGACCGCGCAGTTATGATTGAGGTGATCTGCTGATTGCCAATCGTAAGGATCACTTCCGCCATCAGGCCGCTGATTCGGACATCCTCAACTCGGCCGACAAGCTGGTTGCGTCCGCTAACGCGTCGAATGACTTCCTGGCGTTCCGACGCCGTTCTCCCACGGGTCCGGAACAATAGGCGATCAACCTCTGTCTGTGGAACTCGGTGATGACCTCCCAGAGTTTTCACGCTTCGGATTTTGTGGGCATAGATCCACTGCTTAATCGTGGGAAAGCTGATCCTGAGCTGCAAGGCCGCTTCCCGCGGTGTCAGCAACTCTTCCTGTGGTCTGTTTTGGGGAGACTTGTTCTTCAATAAGCGCTCCGGAGCGGAATCGTATAGGGGATAGACGAATTGGTCAAAACATAGAACGCGATTTATTCGATCGCCTTGCAAGGACTCCGATTGAGCAGTTACAAGCGTCCGTGCGGACCGTGGCTTCGTGCCTTCGAATCGTATAAAGATATTAAATCATCTTGAAAGTATAGCGTTAATCGTATTATGTACATTATTAGTGGAAAAGCGACAAACCGCTCTCGGAGGATCAATGCGAAAGGCTAGCCTGCTGTATCTAGTCGTCATTCTGGCGTCGCATTGGGCACTGGGCCAGGATGGATACTTTGCCGACTGGTTTGCCCGTGTGGACAAAACCAAAGACGAACAACCCCATTGGGTTACGCCGGTCGCTACTACGACTCCACGTTTAGAAGAAGAATATCGCTATGATCAACTGTGGCAGACGAACGCGAAGGGAATTACCACCGACAACTACGACGGCGGCAAAGGGCTGGAGCTGATCCCTTTGGAAAGAGTGGAGGTAATTGTCAATGTGCCTCCCTATCTTGTGCACAACGATCTAACGGTCAGCGACGGATTTGGCGACGTCGCGTTCCTGGTCAAGTATCGATTGCTGACCGCAAGCGAGGGCCACGGTAACTACATCCTGACTGCATTTATAGGTTGGAGCCTGCCCACCGGGCAGCATAAGAACGGAGCCTTGCATGCAATCCTTACGCCGACCATCGCGTATGGAAAGGGCTTTGGCAACTTCGACCTGCAAGGCACATTCGGAGTTGGGTTCCCCATCGCGGACACGAACATCGTCGGGCGAAACTATGTCTGGAACAACACCTTCCAGTACCGCGCATTTCGTAAGCTTTGGCCGGAGGTAGAACTCAACTCGACGTTCTTTCAGGAGGGAAAAAATGATGGACACAAGCAGAACTTCGTGACTCCGGGCTTAGTATTAGGACGCCTCCGCCTTTGGAGAAGGGTCGGGTTCACCATCGGCGCTGGATACCAAATCGCGACTACTCACTTCCACACAAACAATCACAATGCCATTTTGTCCATTCGCTTCCCGTTTTAGCGTTCCGGTAAACTCACGGAGCATTGATAATGGATCCATAAGGAAATATCTATCCACCACGGGCCGGGGCGCTTCTTTTAGGCACCGTCGTAATGGTCGCCAGTTCGGCGCTGAGGAAATGGCAAGGGGGCCGGTTTCTGGCCGCAAGCCACTCACCGACACGGAACTCTATTCCGTTGCACGGAGAATCAGTGTTCAGGTGCTAATAACGGATGAGCACCAGAATCTCATCCCTGCGGGATCGAGAGTCTGGATTAAACGCAAACTCTTCAGCGAGGTGCGAGCCGTTCCGCCGCTGTTGTCAGTGACGATGACCAATTCAAGGGCAGTGACATCTGAGAGTTCAACTTGATATTCTTCGATCTCGCGTATTGTCTGAGGCGGGCTGAAGTTCCCCTACTGTCGAACAATTTCTCGGACCGAGTATCCTCCTTCCGGCGACCATCGCAAGACAAACTCTTGAGTGCGTCTTGTTTCTTTTGCCTCAGACTCAAGGCGGGTGAGTTTAAGCGCTTGTGGCTCATCGAAGATTACCCGGATCATTTGAGCCCCGGTTCTAGCCGCCTGCCAGCCCCGCGCTTCTCCTGAGATCAGCGCAGACTCCACCGGACCATCCTCTTCTTCCGATGTAACCTCGACCACGGCCGCAGCTGTGAAGTCGAAACAGCCTTCGTCGTGCGACCGATCAGTCTGCGGATCCGGCCTGATAAGGCGTTTGCGCATACCCGGAAAGTCTACCTCTGGCGCTTCCCTTATGATGCCGATGGGGACAAACTCGCTTTGGTAGTCGCCGCGGCTATTGGCGCTCTCGGAGCTATCGCAGCAGGTAAGCTCCTTAGTGATCCGCAATATATTGATCTACTGGCCAATCCAGCGTCTAAAGATTGGGAGCACAAGAATGTGCAGGTTGTGCTCACTACGCAGGTGATCAATGGTCAGTCCGGGCCGCCGCACATTCTTGATACTCAATGTTGGTAAGTGCAAAGAGTGCGTCCAGAGGATCTTCCGCAGAGTGCGGTCAAACACCGACTGATCTGCACTCTGGATGAAGGGTTTCCCTAGCGACGCGGGTACAAAAGCTTTCCTCACGGCTAGCATCGCGGAGCAGATTTCTTCTGTCGTTGTCGACTTCAGCGAAGCGGAGGCGCCGGTGCAAGAAGCCCCAGAATCATGCCAGACCATTATTCCTCAATCTTATTGGGGATATGAAGACATCAGCAATCTTCCTCCTGCTCATCGCCTTTTATCGCAGCCGTCATTCGATTAGCTGTGCGCCCGTATTTCATCTCTGAGTTGCAGCTAACGAGGCCAACAGGGCTGTTCCAGCTTGGGATCGTTTGACGCAGAGGTCCTGACGCACGTCAAGGCTATGAATCCTCTAAGGCTGATTCTGGCCACGCCCGCTGCCGAATATAGGCGTCGAAGAAGCGGAGCAGCAGAGGCGTTTGCGGCCCTATTCCCGAAAACAGGAGAACGGGAACTTCTGGTTTGATCCTTTTCATCTCTCCCCGCACGGCCACTCCGCTGCTGTCTGGCAAATCGTATTCCAGCAACACACCGTCGATCGCCTGCTCGGCATATATCGCGATGGCCTGTTCTCCCGAGGCGGCCGTAAGAACTTCATAACCGGCTCTATTCAAGATGTGCACGAGTCTATTGAGATGGACGTTGTACTTCTCCACACATAGGACTTTCACTGGAGTCCTCAGTTCTCACCGAATTGGTGAGCGTAGGGCACCCTGCGTCTTAGAGCACAGAGGTGCCGGGTTGGCGAGCCGACGATTCCGAGCGCAAACGACCGGCCTCAATGGAATGGACAAGGTCGTGTCCAACGTCCTCTGCGGTTGGCAATAAGACTGGTTTGTCGGCGGGTGTGGCGACCGCCTCCGGCGGAAAACGCGTCGCGTGTCCCGATCGATCCAGGCCGAGCCGTGTCAATGTGCTGGTTATTCCGACCAGCAAAGCGGCTGCGATGTTGCGCAGATATTGACGCTCCGCGAATACTATGGCCTGCAGAGCATTGTTGCCTTTTGGCGTGGCCTCCAATATCACTCGCCGGTGAATGCGCCTGCGACGAGCAAGTCCCCGCCGCTCAAGTCGGTCGGCCAATCCGACTGCACTGTGGTGCCGGATTCCCAGGCGTTTTGCGATGTCTCCGATACTTGGTTGGGCGCCGCCGGGAAATGTCCTTAACATCAGCAGTAATTCGTACTGGCGTCGGGTCAAGCCCGAGGCTCGGACCGCGTGTCCCGTGGCTCGCAGGATTCTGGTGATTGTATATTGGATTTCTGCTGCAGTTTCACACTCCGACGTGCCACAGATCTCCTCAACGTTCTCAATCATGTCGATCCCTCCACGCGAAATAGAAAAGGCGGTTTCGTTCCTTCTCGGGCAATGGTTTCTGCCGCGGCAGTATTTCGCTAAGTGTCCACTCGATGTGATCAAGGGCTTCTGTGATCACTCTCATTGCCTGCTTGTTCTGTACTTCGCGGGTTGAGAGGGAGATAACCGACAGTGCGTTCCGGATGTGGTGGTTCATCTCAGAAATTACCTGGATTCGCGCCAGCGTGACTTGACGCCGCTTATAGCTGCTTTCGAATAGCTTGGCGACCAAGAATCCAACGATTACTGCTGAAACTGCTTCGGCGATCATTCGTTCGATATGCCGCCCCACGTCTGGGACAAGCAACAAGTGCATGGATTCCGTTACCAGGAACGTCGTCACGGCAAATCCGATCAGCACCGCAGCGAATGTTCGCTTGGTAGCGGCTTCAGCGACCGGTTGTTCTTTCCCCAATCTTGGTGTGCGTGCACGAAGATGACTCATGACGACCTCCTTCGGCCGGGTACAGAATTCCCCATCAAAATCAGTTCACGAGAGATTCACAGGACTGTTCAACGTCCTGTTGATCCGATTCGCTGAGAGTCAATGCATCCTGGAGTTCTTGGGCCTGACAACGAGGCACCGCGAACGTGAACTCCAATAGAGCAAGCTCCGAATCAAAGAGCTCCCGTATTTGTGCATGCGCGCCGTGAGCTGGCTCAAACAGAAACACGACACCATTGTTGTGGCCCGCGCTAATAATTAGCTTCCAGGTACTCGGTCGTGACATAGGGTGTACTCCTTAACAAGAGTGAAAATGAGCGAAGCTTGCGCTTACTATCAATCCATGCGTCAACAGGGTTGGGTTGTTCGCTCTTCGGCGTCATACGGGGGATTCGCAAATCGGGCAAATACCGACTGAGCTGAGGCGTCAACAGAGCTGACAATGCGATACAGGAAATCAGGCCGCGGTTAAGCGCTGTGGAGGAGGACGGTTATAATGCGGGCCCTTTGGGCGAGAAGTGGATGGGCCAGACTCTGCCGTCAACAGCCGGTACGGCACTATGTTGGGCGAGGGTAGGAATGTCTGGGCTAACGTCGGCGATGGCGCGAAATCCTCGATCAGGCATTGCTGTTTGTTATGCGATGCACCACAACTTATTGTGGAACGCACGGGTGAGACTTGGGGCGAACGGGGTAGGGGTATGTGTGTCACCAGCAAAGACAAAAGAGTGCACGCGATTGCCACACGACAGGTACCCAAGTGATTGCGCGGTCCGTGCTGGAAGTCGAATGCCACTTTGATGGCCTATTGAGCGGCTACTCTATACAGTTCTTCGTTCTTCTATGTGCTACTGGTACCGGTCCCCGGGCGACTACGTCCCGCTCTGTCCAAAGACTAATGCTTCTTTCTGATGACCGAAATCGATCTCCGCGAGCGCTTTCGTGTTGGTGTTCGTGACGACGGCGTCCTGAATCACCTCATTGTCATTTGTCTTCAAGGTGCCTGACGCCGTGGCCACAGTCTGCCCATGGCGCACGAAACTCACTTGTACCGCCGGGCCGGTTCCTTGCCACTCGACCTTATAGTTTCCGGGTTGGAGTTGCGTGTAGCCGACCTTTACGGTGTCAGGAATGTCTACCGAGTGTCGGCTCTCGTCCCCCGCTAATGCGCTGAGTGCGGATAGCGAGGCAAAAGTTGAGAGCAGTGCTAGGTACTTTAGAACCTTCATTTCGCGTTTTCTCCTTTGGAAATTGAGAAGTTCAAAATTCCATTGGGATTCCAAAACTCCTCAAATTCAGTTATTGAACTCCTAGTAACACAGATGCAAGCCAGCGATTATTCGGTTGCTGAGATTATCGGTGCACGACGTAACGTTTGAGCAAAGTTCTGTAAGGCATCGTCAATGCGACCAGTTGTGAAGGCGTGTAGAGACGATGCCGCTGGGCACACTGCACACATTTTCGTAGAGGTCCGAACCGAGCATGTACTGACCACAAGCGGCTTCGATAGACCGCTTTCACCGGGCATGAAAGCCGCCACCATAGAATCCGCCGCCGTGGAAGCCATTACCTGCGTGAAAGCCGTCACCATGGAATCTGCCACCGTGGAATCCGCCGCCGCCGGAGGCACCAAAGCCCCGGCCTGGAACAGCCATCCTAGATCCAGAATGGAAACCACCGCGCGGGTATCCTGCTCCGCGATAGATGCCATTGGCGTAATTGCGGCCTTCTACATAGTGAGAGCCTGTACCCCAGGTATGGTAGTTCGCACTGAAGTGATGATAGTAGTGCCCGTACCCGTAGAATGGAGCCTGATACACCCACCACGGCGAATAGAAACCCCAGCCGAACGGGCTGTAGAAGATTCCGTCCCCTGGGATAAATGTGTAGGCGGAAAACCAGGGATCCCAATACCAATCGGCGCCCCACCAGCCAGGTCCCCATGGGCCCCATCCGTTCGCAGCGTAATTGCCGGCCGCATCGATGTTGGCTTCTGCCAGATAGGCCGACCGTAAACTGCTCCAGCGGTACAAATCGCCTTCCTCATACGCCTTCTTCTTGAACTTTTCCGCCTTGAGCGAACCTTCACCACGAAGCTCGACCTCATGGCCTCCCTTGACCGTGGCGTGCCCAGCGCTGTCCACCACGGATGCCTTGCCGTCAAAGACGCGGACCGTTTCTTGACGCGCGTCAAAGTCGTACAACCCAGTCTTCAACAGTCGGGTTGTCGCACCATCCTCGGTAACGCGGATGTCATTCTCCGGATGGATCTCCGCGACCTCGATCATGGCGTGGCCTTTGTTTATTCCGACTTCCGTGTCGGTCAGACTGGGTGAAATCATCTTTATCGAACTGTTGTCACCGACTCGGATGAACACACCTGGGGTCAACAAGACCTCAGCTTTGCCATTTTCAGTTTTTAGCGATCGGCCCGGCTGCAACTCTGCCGAACCGATAGATTTCGAATCGAGGGCCTGGGCGCCCATCGTGACTAGCCCCTCGACGTAATTGAGAGTACCTGGTAGCGCTGAATTTGCACTCGTATCCATAGACCATGCGGGCGCAGATAGGATCGCAGCCAGGAAGAAGCTTGCAATTGCATCCAACCTTGGCAGCCGCATACGTCGTCTCCTTTCACCTTCTATTAAATTCGATGAAGTTGTCGGGGCGTTCGATGCTCGCGCTGATATCGCAATACGATACACAGGCGGACTGTTTTCTGCGCTTGCTGAATTGCGGTTCCCGAGTCCGGCAAACCAAATAACCTGCTGCACCAGCTAACCAAAACTGCAGCCAGCTCATCAAGTCAAAGTGAGTGCACATCCCTAGCCGGGATCTCCGGAGGAAGGGTAGCAGTTTGACTTTGCGCCGCCGTCAAGTCATTTGCGTTGCCATTCTTAGCCTCCTGCTCGCGCGGGCTTCGCCGATAAGAATCCCGTGCACTTTCCTTCAGTCGGTCGCCAGTTCCCATACGCGCAACGATCACAAGCCATGCTGTGAGCGCGAGAATTCACAGCGGGTGATGCCATCGGCACCTCTAAGCACGCTGCCATTGATTTTGTCTCACCTACACAGCACGTCTGATCCGGCTATCGAATTCCCAGCCGCCGGTTTTCACTACGATCGCCCTCTTGCGCCGGTTTCGTCGCGAAACGAGGTCGCTGGATAGATTCTTTGGAGGTTGCAATGAAGCGAGTGCTGTTTCTTGCGATATTGATCGTGTCCATCGTGGAATTCACGATGGAGCGAGACCGGATGTATCTTGTCTTTACGACGGCGGCCCTGGTGGCTTTGATTTACAGCTTGTTCCAGCAGAGACATCAGATTCGCGCCGCTCCAAGGTTGGGCGGAAACCCCACGCAGAAGAACGCCGGTAAGATGCCTACGCAGCCCCCTTTTGGGCAGTTAGGAAGTTAGGCCGAAGTCAGTCGTCTGAAACCATCGCCGACGCGCCGACGAGGTGGAATTGAAGATTTCTCAAAAGGGACTGTACGCATTGCAGGCGATGATGACGTTCGCGCGAAGATACCAACAAGGAGCCATAAGAATTCGGGACATTGCTTCTGAGGGTGGTCTTCCGAAAAAGTTTCTTGAGCTAATCCTGCTTGAACTGAAGAACGCTCGCATTGTCGAGAGCATACGTGGCGCAAAGGGTGGCTATCAGCCGCGCTGTCCCCCGTCCCAGATTCGGCTCAGTGAGGTCATTCGCCTGATCGACGGGCCGCTCGCGCCATTCAGACGCGGATCAATTGCGAGCTCTGATCGCACGGGATGCAACCACCGCGCACTGTACCAGGTGTTCTTGGATGTGCGAGACGGAGCTGCCGGTATTCTGGAGAACGCGAGCCTGGCCAATATTGTTAAAGGGCCAGGAATTCCCACACCCCAAGTCCGGCAAACGATATCCCAAAACAAAACAGGACCGAAGGGAAGCGTAGAGTTCACATATCCCGATTCTGCCTGAGAGGGATGGAAGGTTCATGACTATCCTGGAGTTTAGTTTGTTTGTTTGGGCCGGTTCCCTTATTGCCGGTTTCTTGGGCGCTCTGACCGGGCTGGGCGGTGGAGTGGTGCTTGTCCCCATGCTCAGCTTAGTTCTTGGTGTGGACATCCGATATGCCATTGGGGCTTCGTTGGTGTCGGTGATTGCCACTTCCTCGGGAGCGGCGGCAGCCTACGTGAAAGAGGGTTTTTCCAACATCAGGATCGGAATGTTTCTGGAGATCGCTACGACTTTGGGTGCGCTCCTTGGCGCAACCATGGCGACACGCATTTCCAGCAGTGCCATCGCCACTGTTTTTGGATTGGTGCTGATAGGCTCTGCGTACCTGTCGCGGAAGCCCCGGTCGAAAAATGAGCGCGAGACTCAGCCCGATCCGCTTGCCACGAAGCTGCGCTTGAATGGAAGCTTTCCCGACGTCGATGGCATACGAAGCTACACCGTCCAGCGCGTGCCGCTGGGATGGACTCTGATGTTTGGCGCTGGAACCTTATCTGGGTTGCTCGGAATCGGTTCTGGGGCAATGAAAGTTCTCGCCATGGATCAGGCGATGAAGGTCCCTTTCAAAGTTTCAACTACGACCAGCAATTTTATGATCGGAGTCACAGCCGCGGCCAGTACAGGGGTTTATCTAGGCCGCGGCTATATTGATCCCGGGCTTTCCATGCCCGTGGTGCTGGGCATTCTTGCCGGATCGCTGCTGGGCACGCGGGTTCTCGTCAAATCGGACACCAAGTGGTTGCGTCGGGTGTTCAGCATCGTAATCGTGGTTCTAGGAATCGAGATGCTCTATAAGGGGCTTTCGGGGAGGATTTGATTATGGCCAGTGACCGAAGTTGGACCGATAGGCGGATGGACATAGTTATTGGCAATCTACTGCGCTCTGGGGTCGTGCTCTCTGCGCTCATTATATTGTTTGGCGCCGTAATTTATCTTGTGCGGCATGGCCACTCCCTCACCGACTACCGAGTGTTCCGTGGGGAGCCTTCAGACCTTCGCAGCGTCAGGGGCATCCTCCGTGATGCGCTAGCGCTGCGGGGAAGGGGCATCATCCAGCTAGGACTGCTGTTCCTCATCGCAACTCCGGTTGCCCGTGTGGCGTTTTCGATCTTTGGGTTCGCAGAGGAGCGCGACCGCATGTACGTCGTCATCGCGTCAATCGTGCTCTTAGTTTTGGCTTACAGCCTTATCGGGTCCACCCGGTTTGTGTAAACAAACTGAAATTCAGAATCAAGGTAGCCAGAAGTTTACCGTGCTACATGCGGCAATGCGTTCTGAGATAGATTGACGTACACTTTGCGGGCGATGGGATCGTATTGCGGCTTCCCGGTTTCACTGTCGAAACGCAACGCAGCTACAATCTCGTCTTTTTGCACGTCGACGATGGCTTCGGCTTTCCCTCGTTCGTCGGAAACGTATAGCTTGTGGAAGGGACCGGCATAGGTGCTGCCGTCCGGCTTGGATGCAGTTTTGACTGCAATTGATATCGGCTTCATTTAGGCTGATTGCAAGCAATGAAAAACCAATTCGGCGTATACATGCGAACGTTACGTAGGGGAAAAGGCCTCACGCTTAAGCAGGTGGAAAAAGGGGCAAGAGTGTCTTACACCTATCTCTCGCAGGTCGAACGCGGCCGACGGAATCCACCCCACCCGGACATCCTGAGACGCTTAGCCCAAGCTTACAATGTCACCCACCAAGAACTGCTTATTGAGGCAGGGTACCTGGAGAATCCCGAAGAACAGATGACGCGAAACCGAATCGAGACAGCGTATCACCATGTAATCAGCGACCCTACTTACAGATTCGGCACACGGCTCAAGGGCAGACGGCTAAACCGGGAAGTCAAGCGGTTTATCGTGGAAGTGTATGAAAAAGCAACAGGGAGGAAGCTACTCGAATGAGTTCAGACTTTTTTGGAATCTTGCTATGACGCCGAGTGAAATTGCCGAGTTCTGCCAAGCCGTTTTATAAAAAGGGCGGGGGCCGCAGCCCCGCCCTCACTGGTCCTTAACGCCCTCACTTGGCCCAAAGCACATGCGTAACGATGTGATTCCCGTGGCCGAAATCGAGGTCATAACTTGAAGTTCCCGACTCACGCGAACCACTGACGAGCTTGCCCCATTGATTAGCTTCGCTGTAGTCGACCATTGTCATGGCGGCTGGCATCTTCGTGACCTGGCCGACAGTGGTGAAGCTGTCTAAATGGCCTGTGCCCGTGCAGGAATGAGTTGTAGTTTTCAAGGTCCTGCCGGCATCGGCGGGATCGTAGATGCATAGCAGTTGATCGTAATCACCCTGGTTGGGACTCGTATTGGCGGGAGGGCCATCGGGATTGCTGGTGTAATCCATACAGGTTCCCAAATTCGCGTTGTTGAAATTGGTGTCCTGGTGATCGAGTCCGAAGGTGTGTCCGATCTCTTGGCCCGTCACCAATGCTGGCCAAGACGGAGTGTTATATTGCGAGCCGACCCCTATGCCCGGTCCTATTTGCGCAGGAAACTGCCGAAACAGGCATGCCCACAATTGAGGCAAATTCCTTTCCTCGTCTGGAGAAACGGCTGATGGACGCGGTCGTTGCGCAAGACCGTCTGCACTAGAGCCGATGGTCACACAAGACTTTGAGCTGCGAACCGCGCGTTCCGGCGGAGAGCTAACCCTTCGTGATGAATGGCTTCAAGCCGCCACAACCACCTATAAAGTCCGTTCGTTTGGGATCAGCCACCTAACCGTTCGTTCCATAGGTTCCCATGCAGTCGTAAATTTCTTTTGCGAACAACACGCGGACTTCGCGGGAGAAGATCTCAGCGGCAATTTCTTCATCGTTGACCTTTGGCAGAAAACCGACAAGGGATGGAAACTGAACGCCCGCTATTCCGCCGGTCCGGGCGTAGCGCCCAAAGTCGACTCGAATCCCAAGAGCAAAGAATAGCTTCAGGCGCTCCGTAACTCAGCTAGGTTTGGGCGTAGTCTCGGTCGTCATTACCCTAATGAACGTGGTGTCCGAAACCAGCTGACAGATGGAGGACAACGATCCTGAATAACACGAGCAGGACAAATACCGTGACCCCAAACACCCTTACCCACTGTGGTGCGCTCCCTGTTTCGCTCAACTCAGGCGCAAACACGTTCGCCACTGCAGAAATGCGTTTTTCATACTGTTTGCGGCGTCCGTATCGTGTCATGCCTCGTGGCTTAAACGCTGCCAGAGTCGTGTTCACAATCAGCAACAGTACAGCAGCGGCGGCATCGGCCATAATTTGAAGGCGTAGCCCATGCAAATGAGCCGTGGCCGTGTTCGATTCCGCAGCAATATCAGCTAACCGAGTTGCTAAGTTCATGTGCAGTACCAAAAGCCCCGTAGCGATAACGGTCAGTACAAATTTCAACAGAACCCAATAGTGCCGAAAGAGCCCCCATGCAGTACCGAGAGATTGCACAAGCCCAGTTAAGAGCGAGGCGAGACTGAGTGGGACAATCACCCGCCAACCGATCAATTTCATCGCGACGTAAGCGGAACTGGTCAGCCGGTCATCGTTGCTGGTGAGACCAGCGAGCGCGAGCGCAAGGAATGCAGCGGTTGCTCCCATCCAGCCGACGGCAGAAACGATATGAGCAGTAAGCGTGAGCTTTCGGATCCTCGGTGTCATGGCTGATGCCGAGAGCGACGCCTGAGAAATGCGTAAACGGATCCGAAAACTCCAACGTGCTTGAGCAGCAGCAGGAGAACCAGTCCTAGCACGACCGTCCACGCCATGTGGGAGAAGAGGCGATAGAGAGCGATCCCGTGAACGGCAATCAGGATGGCTACGAACACTGGCAGCATCCAAGCTCTCTTCAGAAGCCAGCTGTGGGTCATGAGTTCAACTCTACACTCCGAAGCGATCGAATCAACTACAGCAAGCAGCTGTCGCAAGGACAAATTGCAAGTCGCGGATTCCCACTGAGCCGCTCTCGATGCTGGTTAAGCCTGCCTCGCTTAGTAGGGCAATAATGTCGCGCACACTGACGTGACCGTGAGGACGGTGGAAATGAGAGAGGAAGCTTCTTTTTTGTTCATCCATCCCCTGGAAGTCAACTGCAAGCACACGTCCACCGGGCTTCAGAACCCTTCGGATTTCATTGGCGCACTGCAGCCGTGCCTTGCAGGGCAAATGGTGAAGCATCACCGTGCTCAGAACAACGTCGAATTGCGCATCGGGAAATGGGAGCGCCTCAGCCAGCCCCTTCCTGAAAGAAATTTCCATACCAGCCTTTTTCGCTTTCTTCTCCGCCCTAGCCAGCATTTCAGGCGAGGCATCAACTCCGTACACGGTGCAGTTGGGCCCGACGCGCTGTTTGGCTGCAATCGCAAACGTTCCGGTCCCACAGCCCACATCCAGAACGCTCTCACCAGTTGCGAGGCGTGCAAAGCGCAGCACCTTTTCCCGAAGTGCTTGCTCCTTTCCAAAGAAAGCAAGCCAGACGGTGAGATCGTAGAGAACTGGTGAGTGCAAGACGATCCCACTGGTCCGTGGGCTTTGATCCCCGGCAGCTACGGGCATTAACTTTTCTTGCACAGAGTGGGTATTCGCCATCTCGTATCATCCTCCTGAATAAACGTCCGACAATGAACATTTGTTCAGATCTAATGTAAGCTTTGAAAAACGAGAACTGAAGAACAGCGGATAGTCAGGTGTTCCAAATCGGACAAAAAACTGTTTTTGTCCGTCTTTTCGGATTGTGCTTGGGGAGGAGCGATGCCAGTACGAGTGCAAAACATCAAGGATCGGCGGATTCAAAAGACCCAGGACTTGTTGAGAGGGGCGCTCGTCTCTCTGATCGGCGAGAAGCCCTATGACTCGATCGTGGTCAAGGAAATTCTGGACCGTGCCAATGTGGGCAGGTCAACGTTCTACATGCATTTTCGCGATAAAGACGACCTGCTTGTCAGTGGCATACATGACATGCTTCGCCCAGTCCAAACTCCGACACTATCTTCGGGAAGACGGCACGAGCGAATTCTTTGGTTCAGCCTTCCAGTTTTCGAGTACCACTACCAGCATCGGCACACCGGAGGTGACAGGATTGGGACCAGAGGAAGGGCCATCCTTCATGAGCACCTGCGAAAAGTACTGGCGGATATCATTGCGGATGTGGTGAGCAAGGATTTTCGAGCCGAGCGGAAATTCGCACGTCGGATCCCAGCGGAGCTTCTTTCGGAGTACGTAGCCTCGACCTTCGTTTTGGTGTTGAATTGGTGGCTGGAAAAGAAAATGCCTTTGCCGCCTAAAGAAATTAACGACATTTTCCGTAGGCTGTCATTGCCGACAGTAACCGCAGTGTGGGAGTAAAGCACGCACAATCGAGAGAGGGATTTTACAGTTCAAGTCGATGAAACCCCCTTCACAAAAAAATCCCGAAGCGCGGTAATCACTGCGCCCCGGGACAAGAACTTCACGAGTTAGCACCCTGCCAAGTCACTCAGTGCTGACTGCTAAGCGCTGCTCCTTCTATCTACGGCGTCACCGATGTAATAAACGTTCCCCAGTTAGCAAACGGAATGAATGGCGCCTGCTCCGGAGGAATAACCTCGGCGCCCATCCAGATGTTTCCGCTTTCATCGGACGCCGCAAAAGAGTAGTCGCCCCAGCGGCCTACCCGGCCTGGAGCTGACGACACGCCAAAATACGGGGTAAACCCATCGTCCGGCGCAACTCCGTTGAACGAAATCACGATTGGCCCAATCCCATTTGCGGCGTCAAGCGTGGCATACCCAGCGCTGGGATACAGGTCCTCGCCAGCGATGGAAAACGCGACCACTCCTTTGCCCGCAGCATTCACGCCAACAGCCGGGAACAGCACGCTGTTCTGCTTGGGCGAGTTGATCGCGACATAGCCCTGATTCACCACGCTGGCGCCCGTCTGAGTACCTGTGACCCAGGGCGAAAGGATGAACCAGGCACCTCCCGCTCGCACCGGCCCTTGCTGCGTCTGCACAATGCTGGGAACCGAGGTCCAAAGCATCCCATTCGCGTAGGTGACCTGCTGCAGTCGGTCGTCGTTGTCCGCGATCAGTGATTCGTGGTTCTTGATCTTCAATGCCTGCGCGATCAGGTCGAGCAACGGTGTCGGGCCCGGCTTTTGTTCGGTGGAAGGAGGCTGGCCGTAGGTTTCGGTGTCGATTACCGCGTTCGTCAAGTTGAGATTGGGGGTCGAATTCAGTGAACTGGTATTGGTAAGTGCCCATACCGTCAGCCGATTGTCGAGCGTGCCGGTGAAATCGAGTGAGCTGACAAAGTATTCAGTGCCGCCATTCGTGCTATTGAAGTTGTCGCCCGGCGGAACGAACGAGGGCTGGATCGAAAACCCTGGGCCCTCGGCCTGGTTCAGGTTTCCAAAGTGCACGGCAGTGACAGCGATCGGTGTACCCGATGGAGCTGCGCTTTCCAGAGCGGCCTTCGACATGGCGTAAATCTGCGCTCCGCGGAACCCGAATGTATCCAGCGAGAAAGCATTGGCGCTTGCGTAGTAGCCGTTCGCGTCAAACCCCACCAGCGGTTGATCGCCAAAGCATCCATGCGGGCATCCGCCGAAGCGGGCGTCGCCCTCGTTCGAAGTATCGAGCGAGAACACGTTGAAACCGTGAAAGGGATTCGCATCAAGCGATACCGCAAACATGAAATGACTGGTAGGAAGCAGAGCGCCGGTGTTTTGATCCACGTCAATCTCTACAACGGAAACGAAGAAATGGCCGGTGCTGGCGTCGTAGAGAACACGTGGATCTGAGATGAACGCCCCAAACGGAGGGCCGACCACCCCGGTTATCGGATCAATCGTCGCTTCCGGTCCCTGCTCAAAGAAGAAATTGAGCGCCTCGGAATTGCCAGGACCGAGCAAGTTGTTGCCGCTGGTATCATAGACAGTGATCGCGTCGTTGATCGCTTCAACTACGAATCCATTGCCTACAGCGAGACCCTGGTCCGGCGGCTCGAGTTCGCCATTGACGCCGTTCGGCCCGGCAAAAGCCAGGTACGCCTGCTCAAACTCCGTTAGTCCAATAAAGCCCGAGAAATTGCCATTGACAATGGCGTTGCCCGCGGCAGTCGGAACATGAGCGGCCCGCACGCGCGCCGGACTGTTATTGCCGTTCGCCCCCGGAATATCGAAACCTGCATCAACCTCGATATCCTTCCGGAAAAACCCACCAGAGAGTGATCCTTGTGATTTTCGTGCGGCGGCACGGGATTGAAGGTGCGTAGTTCCGACGAACTTAACGCCGCGTGTCGAAATTGCAGTAGTCTGAGCCACAGTTGTTGCGGCCATTGCCAGGCTCGCAATGACGATAAATAAAAGCTGGATCTTCTTCATGCTCCGCTCCTCTAATATCAGCCGATTGCCCCAACACAAGCGACGGAATTGTACATCGCTGGATAGTTAAAAATGTCAAAAGCTCGTCGGGGAGCGGGTCTTCGAGCAAACGGGCGATGCAACTGCGCAAAAGTTTGCAACACTCCTGCATTGTTTTTCCGAAAAGGTTCTACCCCTCGCGTTGCGTGCTGCAGATGTAACTGAACCAGAATTCCTGCGATTTCGTTTGTGTAGAAGATTGGCCGGGACGGGCGGATTTGAACTGCCAACCCCTCGCACCCCAAGTTGAGCCGATTTGCGGGCGTGAGCGAAGCGGGAGCCCGCAGGCGAAATCCCGAGCGTACTTCGCGAGGAACCTGGAAGTAAAATTGGTCGCCCACGGCAGGATTTGAACAAGTCGATATCGAGCCAACTTGTGTTTATCGTGCCGAAGATGCACGCGACCCTCTTACAGCGGGGGCCGTTGACGTGGACGCCATTGCCCCGCAAGTGAATGGAAAATTCATGAGTGCATTCGTGCGGGCAGTAAAGCCGCTTAGCGCCGCTACCAAGGCTTGCCCGCCAATCTGCAGTATTCCGAAAAGTTCACGACCAAATTACAGAATGGCTCCGTGAGTTCGCCGGTGCTCCGAAACCGTGAATTCTTCTCTACCAGCTTTTGACTAAAGATGCCGGCGTCTGAATCGCCCCTAGATGTGGTTTGTTGGGTGAGGCGCTTCCATATCGCCGACCAAGAATTAGCCAGCCAAGCCGCAGAAAAACGGATTCCCCGCCGAGATTCAACGCTATGGATGCGTCATCGGCCACTCTCTAAAAAGCAACTTGTAACTGGCGTTGTTTTCCGGCAACTCTGACGTCCTCGCTGTCGGGGACTGAGCGCATGGCGCGACGGGTGCGAAGCCTCCCAGAGGCATTTCATAATGCGCACACGTGTCCCCGATGTGTCCCCGCTCTACAGCTCAACTTGGATGCTATTTATTTGCTCCTGATCTTGAGCAAGGACGCTTTCAGACAGTCGGTCCGCGGCAGGAGGAACTTTCCTCTGCCGGCCTCCGACTTCCATGTATCGGCCGTGGGTCTTTCTCGCCAGTTCCCGCAAGTAAAATCCGTATCTCTGTATCGCCTTTGAACCGTACAAACTGTGATCCGCAACCATTGCGACATTACAGGTTATGTGGAGTTGGTTTGCTCGCGCGCGACAGCCTGGTTGAAACTCGTGCCGCTCCCATCGTTGCCTTTCCGGGTGGTCTAGGGTACAGTTTTCGAAAGTGCCCCGAACAACTGCAACTTCGATCGTTCTCCTGGTGGTTCTGGCTGCCGGGACTGTTACTCCGACTGCAGTCTGCGCCCTGATGTGTGAACGCCATTCCCGAGCGGAAAGCCAGCGCCACTGTACCCAGCCTGCGAATACGATGCCTGGAATGGTTCACGATCACTCAGCCATGAACAATCCAGGTGGTGAGGCCATGAGTGCAGTGTTGATGTCGCAATCGTGCCAGACGAACTGCGTTACGGCGGCACGCCTCAACGTTTGGAGAAGAGTTGTTCCTCAGGTGACGGTGGTCCGGAGCGGTGCCGTCGTCCTGGGTACCACGGCCGAGTTTCTGGCCCCCGAGTTCACCGCCGCATGGGGTTTGGACAGCGGCCCACCTGCTCGACTCCCTGCACGTGCTGCGTCTTTTTCCATCCTTCGCATTTGAGTTCCCCCCTCTCCTTCTAGCAACGGTATAGCCACAGCGCGACTTCACGTCGATTGCTTGGCCGTGCATCTCTCTTCGATCCAATGTCCATTGGGTTTTTGGGGACAGTTGGTTCCGCCAAGTCTTAAAGAGGAAGGACCATGAAGAATAGACGTGATTTCCTGAGAAATACTTTTGGTCTGGGCGCCAGTTTGGCGGCCACGCCTCGCCTGTTTGCAGCGCCGCAGGCGAACGGACCGGGCATAGACATGGACCACATGAGCCACCGTGCCCAGCGCAATAATCGGATCGTTTCCGTCGAATCGCCGGACGTTCCCCAGCTTCCCTGGCGCATGGACGGAAACGTAAAGGAATTCCATCTCATCGCCGAGCCGGTCAAACAGGAGATCTTTCCCGGCCGGGTCGTTGACCTCTGGGGTTACAACGGCAGTGCTCCAGGGCCAACGATTCAAGTGAACCAGGGTGATCGCGTTCGGATCATCGTAGACAATCATCTTCCCGAGGCCACGTCAATGCACTGGCACGGCTTCGAAGTCCCGAGCGAGATGGATGGAGCGCCCGGTTCGAGTCAAGACCCAATCCCGCCAGGTGGCCGATTTGTCTACGATTTCACGCTCCACCAGGAAGGCACTTATTTCTACCACTCGCACATGGCGATGCAAGAAATGATGGGCATGATCGGCGCATTCATCATGCACCCCAAGGAGTCATATAAGCCGCGCGTCGATAAAGACTTCGCAATCATTATGCAGGAGTACGCCATCTTGCCGAACATCAAGGTGCCGAACTCCATGAACATGGAGTTCAACTGGCTCACCTTCAACGGAAAGTCGGGTCCAGCCAACACTCCTCTCATCGTGCGGCACGGGGAGCGCGTCCGCATCCGTCTCATCAACCTCGGCATGGACCACCATCCGATCCATCTCCACGGCCATCAATTTGTCGTCACCGGCACGGAAGGAGGACGACAGCCACAATCCACGTGGGGTCCCGGAAATACTGTACTCGTAGGAGTGGCGCAATCTCGCGATGTGGAGTTCGTTGCCAACAACCCCGGCGACTGGATGCTCCATTGCCATCTTCCGCACCACATGATGAACCAGATGTCGTCGATGGTCGGACCGATGTCA
>Ga0185299_10001975_pt1 | contig 34422 bp, 33 predicted proteins | sample PaiPotPPA55metaG_FD_128002 | JGI IMG/M metagenome (GOLD analysis project Ga0185299, IMG submission 128002) | Iron sulfur acid spring bacterial and archeal communities from Banff, Canada, to study Microbial Dark Matter (Phase II) - Paint Pots PPA... ...
ATGGTGAAATCCGCTTCCCGGATCGAAAATCCTGCATCTGTTTCCAGAACGACAAACGGTCATCACCCGCTAGATTGGGAAACGCGGGATTGGAGCTGAACCCCTCCTCGCCATGACAATGATTGCAGCGTCGGGCAAGGAGCAGCCCGCGAAAGGCGTTGCCCCCGGAAGCAATTGCAATGGTTTCGTCCGTCCACGCCACGTTCGAGGGCACGCGAACCGGAGGTCCGGGATTCCCCGATTGTGCAGAAGAGTCCCTTCCCGACAAAAGGAATGATATGGCCAGAAATAGAAGCGCGGGACTACCGCAACATGGGACGACTATACGCAGGAGCGCAGTCTGACTAGCGTGGCCCACAAATCCGCCTTTCGCCGGGAAGCAAGGAAGCAAACTGATCTCGCGGGACTACCTCTAGTTGGCCTCTCATTGCATAGTGGCCAGCTCCACAGAACTCATGGCAGGGGATCTTGAACGCACCTGGTTTATCAAAGGTGAAGGTCGCTTCGGTAATCGCGCCCGGCACAGCTTTGAGGCCATAATCGGTGCCAAGGAAGCTGAGCAAATGCACTGCATCGGCACTGGTAACTCGAAAATGGACGGGAACGCCCGCGGGGACGACGATGCATTGCGGCACAAAAAGGTATTGCTGTGCAATCATCCGCATAGTGAGTGATCCCGCCGGACCTTCCGCCGCCCCGAGATTGCTTTCCACGAATTCCCCTCGCAGATGCAACGTAGTGGGGTCGGGCCCTTGGCCGCCGCCGAAAAAATGCCATACCGGCAAGTCCACCATATAGTAGCGTGTGGACAGAAGTGCCAGTGCCAACAGCGTGATTGCTGCTACAAACTGGATCTTCTTCTTCATCGCATTTCAGATTAGCCAGAAAAGTTGACCACGTATACGTCAATCAACACAGTGTAATCCTCACACTTGACCACTTATTGGTCGGGGCGCGCGGATTTGAACTGCGGGCCCGTGCGCCTCAGCGGCTGACGCAGGTGCTGAAAACAAGCCAGTGATGGCAGCGGTGAACCGCTGCGCCACCCAAAATCAAACTCAAAATCGAGTTTTTCGGCAACAAGAACCGCCTCTTTCACGGTCATTTTCGGGGCTCGCTGCCTGCCAGCCGGCCAATTGGTGACCATCGTCACATGGCCGGTGGTCACATGCACTAACGTGTTTGTCTTCGGCGAGATCGTCTGGATAGAATCACCGTACTCAAGCTCAGATCAAGCAGTCATGTGTGAAAGCAGCAAAAAGCCGCATGGATCCTTTGCGGCATTCCACGTGACCTGCGAGCTATTTCAAGGAGTTTCCTTTGCGCTTCAAAGCTATTATTCTTGCCAGCATCTTCCGATGGGTCGTTATCACAGCTTTGGTCGGGGTTTTCGCTGAGGCCCAAATCGCGGCGCCCGGTTCCATCAGTCATCTTTACCGCATGCAGTTGTCCACGGGGCAGACCGTCTCCGGCACGTGGCGTGGAGCGCGGTTGCAGGGTGCGACCAAGCTCGCGTCAACCCCCGCCGCAGGATGGGTGTTGATCGGCGCAACTGCTAGCGACCGCAATGGCACGAAGAGACTGGTCTATTCCGACAAGGCGAGCGGCGCCCTGACGGTCAATCTCTACGGCAAGAATGAGAGCTTTCTGGGATCGGTTTCCCTGGCCCCCCTCGGAGCGGGATGGACGGCTCGAGCTGTAGCTGACTTTGGCGGCAATGGCAACCTGGATGTGATCGCCGTTCATGAGGGAACGGGACAAGTTGCTGTGAATTTCTTTGGTGGTTCTCAAGGAACGACTCTTCTAAGAAGCGAAACGATCAGCCCGCTATCTGCAATGGGATGGAACGTGGTCGGAGCCGCTGATCTTAACGGTGACGGTCATCCCGATCTCCTCCTTCAAAATTCTTCTACGCGCCAGGTGATGGTTGCTTATCTGGGAGGATCGAGTGGTACCGCGGTTACTGCAACTCAGGAGTTGAACAGTAGTAGCTTCGGCGGGTGGACTGCGGTGGGGATGCAAGACATGAATGGGGACGGTCATCCCGACCTGATTCTTGTCAACGATGCCACCGGCGAGAGTATCGTCAACTACTACGGCGGGGAACTGGGTGTCGCTTACCTGGGATCGAGCTATTTGGATCGCTCCGGCTCTCCCGATTGGAAGCTGGTCGTGCCGAGCCGTTCTCGACCGGCGGTGATGGACACGACAAATTCGGTCGCGTCTTCCGCTGTCGTTGATATTGCGGGCTCCGATTCGTTCGGTGCGCAGCAAGCAAACGCATATACAAGCACAACTCCGGTCCTTATTTTCAATGGGACGGGCACCAGTACGAACGACGTAACGGCGGTCGAGAACGTAGTTAAGGCCAAGGGGCTCGCTTATCACACCGCAAACTCCAGTCAACTCGATGGCATGAGCCAATCTCAACTGATGGCGTACAAGTTGTTCATTGTGCCGGGCGGGAATTCGATAACCATTGGCAATAATCTCTCGTCGAAGGCTACGACAACGGTTCGTGACGCTGTTTCTCAGGGCCTGAACTACCTCGGAATCTGCGCCGGCGGGTTCTTCGGAGGATATTCCGAGTACAACGGGATAGACTTGACCTCGGGAGTATGGTTTAACTTGTACGCAGATTACTTCAAGGGAATTCACAAGGAAGCCGTAGCCATTTCATTTCCTGGCGGGACTAAATTAGATATCTACTGGCAGAACGGTCCGGACCTTTCAGGCTGGGGACAAATCATCGGCAAGTATCCCAACGGTAGCACGGCGCTAACTGAGGGGTACTGGGGAAAAGGATTTGTAATTCTTTCCGGCGTGCATCCGGAAGCACCCGCTGGCTGGAGATCAGGGATGAACTTCTTTACCCCGCTGGATGTGGACCTTGCATTTGCGGGGACGCTTGTGACCTCTGCACTAAACCGCGTGACGTTGCCTCACTTCTAAAGTTAATAATAAACTGGCGTGCAAGAAGCGGTGGAGCGATGGGCGTCTCGCCCGTCAAGCGGTTCGGTGGCCGGGCGAGGACGGCCGGCTCTCCACCAGATCATGGTCTCGAGCGCACCAAGTCAATTGTTTCTTAGAGGTGAGGTTGGGGGGAGCGTCTCGGTAATCTTCCAGGTGTTCTCGATGAGGAAATCGCCGTAAGCGATTTTACCGGGCTCTACGCGAAGGGTTGCGCAGCGCTGGCGTACATCAATCTCCAGGCCTTTCGATTCGATTGCCAGATCGACACGGTAGAGCCCGGGAACCACCGGCAACGTGGGGCATTGAAACTCGATGATGCCGGTCCCAGGCTCAAGTTGCAGGCTTCCGCTCAATGACTCGGTTGTGACTTGAGCGCATAAGTATCCGCTCGGCCAATAAATCGAGACTCTAAAGACCGCATCGGGGATATTCTTCGAAGCTTTGTAGGCGAGCCGCGCTACGAGAGGGTAGCCAGTTCGAATTCCTTCGGGAGACTCAGGTGCGGAGAACGAGATGCTGGTGCACCTGGCCGGTATTGCGGTATCGCTCTCCTCGTCCGCGGACATACCTTGGTCGGCGAAGGTCATCTGCTGGTATTCGTCGATCACTTGCCGCGGAGGGCCGTCCGATAGGATGGAGCCGTGGCTCAGCAGCAGTGCCCGATCGCACAGGCGGTAAACGGCGGCGAGATCATGAGAAATGAAGACCATGGTGCGGCCGTCTTTTCGCAGTTCTGCGATCCTTTCGAGGCATTTGGCCTGAAAAGCTGCGTCGCCGACGGCGAGGACTTCGTCCAGCAGAAGGATGTCGGGATCGAGGTGGGCGGCAATGGCAAAGCCCAGGCGGACAAACATGCCCGATGAGTATCGTTTGACGGGCACTTCGATGTACCTGCCTACGCCTGAAAACTCGATGATGCTGTCGAGCTTTTGGCGAATTTCCGACCGCCGCATTCCGAGCATCGCTCCGTGAAGATAGACGTTTTCAATACCGGTAAGTTCCGGATGAAACCCCGAGCTTACTTCGACCAGCGCGACCAGCCGCCCGCGGATTGTGATCTCGCCTGCCGTGGGCGTGGTGATGCCGGAAAGAATTTTCAGGATGGTAGTTTTGCCGGCGCCATTGTGCCCGACAATTCCGAGCGCTTCACCTTCGTTGACCTGAAAGCTGACATTGCGCAGAGCCCACATCTGCCCCGGCTTCCTTCTCCCTGGAAAGCCTCGCCCGTACCAACGTTTCGGAGAGTCGCTGTTGGCTCGGATGTTGTACTTCTTCGATACCTGGTTAAACTTGAGGTCGATCATTTCAGGTCAGTTCCGAGATCACATCCACTCAGATCAAATCCGCCATCGTCGATTCCGAAGACTTGAAAAAGGCATAGGCCAGCGGCAGGCTCACAATGGTTACCGCCCCGGAAAGAGCCATGGTGCGAAAATCGGGCGCGGCACCATGGATCACCATCAGGCGGAAACCTTCAATCAAGCCCGCCACTGGATCGAGCAGATAGAGGCTCCTGAAGCGCTGCGGTACGGACTGCAAGGAGTACACAACCGGAACGGTGAACATCCACACCTGCAACAGGAAAGGCATGGCCAGACCAACATCGCGAAAGCGGACTTGCACTGCCGAGAAGAACAGAGCGATCGCGGCGGCGAAGCCCGCCAGGATGACAACGATCGGTATCGCATAAAGCAAATGCCAGGTTAGGGGAACTTTGTAGTAGACCATCAACCCGCCAAGGATGGTCGAGGCAATGCAAAAATCCGCCAGGCTCGCCGCCATGTACGACAATGGGATGATTTCTCTCGGGAAATACATCTTCGTTAGGAGGTTGGGATGGAGGACCAGGCCATTCACTGCACTGGAGATAGTGCTGGAAAAGAATATCCATGGTAGAAGTGCGGAAAACACGAACACCGGGTAGGGAACTCCGCCCGTTCGAACGGTCGTGACTCGAGTGAAGATGATCGTGTATATGCCCATCAACGCGAGCGGTTGAAGGGCGGCCCATGTCCAGCCAAGAGCGGACTGTTTGTAGCGCACGCTGAGGCGAAACAGACTTAACGTGTAGAGCAGATCGGAATATTGGACCAAAGTGCGCAGGCCGATGGAGATTGTGCCTATGGAAAAGGCCGGCGGATGAATGACTTTGACGGGGCGGGCGGGTGTGCGCGCCACGCCGGTTGAGGTTTCCCATGTGGTCGGATGTGCCATTGTCCCCGCTGAGCACGCTGTGATTTGCGAGGCTGCCACGGTTTCCGGAGTCGTACTCATTCGGATTGCATAGCTCCTTGCTAGGCGGCAGTCTCCGCCCGCGTTCGAGAATCAAACAAGTTGCGTGGATCGCTGGATAGCTCCCATAGCGCGGAGTGCAGCTTTTGCTGGTTTCTTATCGCTTGCAACCGGTTCCCGAGCGTTTGACCAATGAGACGGACGTGCGGTTCCCGGAGCATTTCGTAGTGTCCGCACTTGAGTTCACAGGTTTCAACCTGTCCCATAGAGCGGGATCCCCAGCCCATTTGGGGGTCTCGAACGTAGAAAAAGGGTTGTCGGGGGCGTTTGAATAGAAGCACTGGAGCCCAAAACCGGGGTGGCTGAAAGTCCTTGTCAGGCCAATATGCGCGGTTCCAGCCGCTCCCTGAACCGGTATCGCCTGGCGCTGTTACGCGGTTGAAGATTCGGCGGACAGTCTCGAATTGTTGGTCGAGGGACAAGGCTCGAAAATTTCGAAAGCGTTGCAGGTAATAGTCGACGGCCCATAGAGAGCGGATCTGGGAATTCTCAAGGACCCAGGTGTCGAAAATGGTGAACAGTCCTACCTCTTCTCCTTCCAATTCCAGTTGAAGAATCATTTGTTGAGCAATGAGGACTCCCTCGCACATAGCACCCACACAGTAAGGGCCGTGTGGCTGCGCGGATTTCACGGCGGCTACATACTGTCTGGCCAATGCTTGCAGTTCGTCGCTGGTGAAGGGACGGCCCCCCACAACTGGGGTGGGCGCTTGCAACCGGTAAGTCGTTTGGTCTGGCGGAAGGTGACGGGCCAGTTGTGCGAAGCCGAATGTGTCCACTCCGGGCGCAGCGACAGCAAAGAATGGGATCGCATCGTTTCCATCTTCATTATGAACTCCGTTATGAAGTTTCATGGCGATGGGATCGGGCTCCGCCAGGGAGTCATCACGGAGCAATTGCGCGAAAGCCCGGATGGTCGGGGCGCGGAAGACGGCGGAAACCGTGATCTTGCGTCCCGTGGCACTCTGGACTTGCGCGATGAGTTGGGCAGCAAGAAGAGAATGGCCGCCGATTTCGAAAAAATTGTCGTCGATGCCGACTGCTGGCAGATGGAGCAGATCCCGCCAAATGCCGACCAGCAGCTTTTCCTCCGCTTGGATCGGCTCGCCTGGTCGTTCGGGCTTTGGCGCATGAGAGGTTGATGCCGGGGTCAGCGCTTTCCGCTTGGAGCTAGTCTTCGAAGGTAGAGGTAATGAGCATTCCGCGGTTTGAACCGTGGCGGCTTCCGTGATGGGAAAATCGGTGATCGGAAGATCCATGATCCGTTTTTCAGGACTGCCAATAATGGCTTGAAGAAGCGTTGAGTAATCGGCGAGCATTCGGCTCACGTCTTCGGAGCGGAACAGGCCGGTGTTGTGGTCGATTTGAGCAAACCACTGGCCGTCTTTCCCTTCGATAATCGTCATGCTCAGATCAAAGATCGACTTAGTTGGAGCTACGGTGTAGGAAAAGGCAGCCAAGTCGCCGAAAGTGTCGGATTGAACAGCGGCCTTGATCACTGAGAACATCACCTGGAAGATCGGGTTGTAACTCAGGTTGCGCTCAGGCTGAAGAAACTCCACCACCTTCTCGAAGGGAACGTCCGAGTTGGCAAAGGCTCGAAGGGTGGTTTCGCGGATCTGCGCCACCAAATCCGCAAAAGTCGGATTCAAAAAGAGATCGTCGCGCAGGACAAGCGTGTTTACAAAGAACCCGACCAGACCTTCGGTCTCCACCGAATTTCGACCCGCAACCGGCACTCCTACCGGCAGGTCCGGCTGCCCGCTGGCGCGGTACAGAAGAATCTTGAAGGCAGCGAGAAGCAACATGAACGGGGTGGCTCGCAGGCGAACCGCCAGCGCCTTGATGCCGGAAATGATCTCGTCACCCAACGGGACTGTCTGACTCGCGCCTTCAAATGTCTGTTCGGGAGAGCGCGGCCGTTGTGTCCGCAATTCCAAAACAGGGGGTGCATCTTCAAGTTCGTCTTTCCAAAACTTCAACTGCTGTTGTACTTTCGCGGTCTTAAACCATTTACGCTGCCACTCGGAATAGTCACCGTAGGTGATGGGTAGTTCGGGAAGCGGGGATGGGCGCTGAGTACAAAACGCTCCGTAAAGGGCTGACAATTCCTTGGCCATGATCTGCACCGACCATGAATCGGTGACAATGTGATGCATGATGCACAGGAGAACATGGTCCGTGCCGGTTACGCGGATGACTCGGGCGCGAAACAGTGGGCCCATTCTAAGGTCGAAGCTCTTTTCCACCTCCGCCTTCGCGACCTGATAGTGCTCGCGATCGGGATCCGCGGAGTGGGTGATATCCGTGAGTGGCAGCCTCACGGAGAGGCGGTCAGCGACAACCTGTACCAGTTCGCCGCCTTCAAGTCTGAAGACGGTGCGCAGGCTGGCATGGCGATTCGTCAACTCCTGCAGGCTGGACTGGAGGGCACGCATGTCGAGCGGTCCGCGCAGCCACAGTCCGAAATGCACGTTGTAAGCCTCGCTTTTGGGGCCCAGTTGGTCGAGAAACCAGAGTCGCTGTTGAGCGAGAGAGGCAGGATAGATCTCCGTGTGAATCTCCGTCTGATTGGACCGCAGAAGCAATTCAACAAGCAGTCTTTTCTGCTGTGCAACCCCGAGCTCTGAAGTGTTGACTCTGGACAGCATGGATTCAGAATCTCCTGGAGTTAACCCTGTGATTTGGTTCGCTGGTGCGATGGATGGCAAGGAATGGGAATGGTTGTGCCAGTCCGCTCAGTGGATCCTGAACGGCGACACACACAGCGGGCACTTCGGCCGACACTAGTGGCGAGAGCGGCATCTGCACTCCTGAGCAAACCTGCAGCTGAGCAGTACTGCAGCGCTGAAAACCCGAGGGTGCAACCCTTTGCACATCGAATTCGGGTACGAAGCGACAACTAAGATGCCGCCCCCGTCTATTTGGTTTGCGGGTTCAAGAATTTCGTCCGGGAAATATGGGGTCCGGTGAATGAAACATTTCGATGCGACGGGTACGGCCATGGAGCCCTGCTCATTTCCGAGCCGGTTATCGATGTCGAGCCCCTAAAGGGGCGTCTGATTTTGAAGAACTTACGGCATCGCTAAAGTGATGCCCTGATGCGAAACGTGATTCTTTTGGCAAACTGTAAAGCCCATGGACCGCAAAGCTTTTAAATCGCCCCCAACCTTTTTCCTGTCATTGACATCCCATCTGCGCTACTGATTCTGGCCATCCCTCCGGTAGCGAAAAAATACGTCTAAGGAACACAAACATCGATGAGTGCAGCAGGGCTGCCAGCTTCCTTCGCGCAAGATAGACTTTGGTTTCTCGATCAACTGGAGCCGGGAACGGCCGCTTACAACCTGGTTCGCGCCTTCCGGATCACCGGTCCTTTGAACGTCAACGCCCTGACCTCGGCCATTGGCGCAGTCATCGAGCGGCATGAGTCATTGCGCACGATTTTCGAGAGCGTTGATGGCGAGGCGAGACAGGTGGTGTTGTCCGACGTCGATGTCCAGGTTCCGATCTTGAACCTGGCGGATCTTCCGGAGAGCGAGCGTGAGCGGGAGGCGCTGCGGATTGCCAGCGAGGAGGGCAAGAGACCGTTTGATCTGACCCGGGGCCCGTTACTGCGAACCGTGCTTCTGCAAGTCAGTCGAGACCAATACATCCTGGTGTTGGCGATGCATCACATTATTACGGATGGATGGTCGATCTCGATCCTTTTCCGCGAACTCGCTCATTGCTACGAAGCTTACGCGAGCGGACGGGAACCCGAACTTCCCGAACTCCCGATTCAGTACGTGGAGTACGCACAATGGCAGCGCGAATACATCACCGGCGAAGTGTTGGCCAAACAAGTTCAGTATTGGAAAAACAAGCTGGCCGGCGCGCAAACAATTCTCGATCTGCCCACGGACCGTCCGCGCCCGACGACGCACAGCTGGCACGGAGCGACCGAGGAACTGATTTTCGAAAGCCAGGTGCGTGCGGCGCTGAAGGAATTTGCGCAAAGCGAGGGCGCCACCCTGTTCATGGTGTCGATGGCGGCCTTCCAAGCATTGCTCTGGCGTTACACCAGCCAGGACAGCATTCTAGTCGGCACCCCCACGGCAGCCCGCAGCCAGATTGAAATCGAAAACCTGGTCGGGTTCTTCGTGAATACGCTGGTCTTCCGCGCCGACTTCACCCCTGACGTGACGTTCCGCGATCTGGTTCGACAAGTCCGCGCATGTGCCTTGGAAGCCTATGCGCATCAGGATGTTCCGTTCGAGAAATTAGTCGAAGAACTGGTCCCGCAGCGATCGATGAACACCAGTCCCCTGTTCCAGGTGATGTTCACTTTCCAGAACATCCCGAAGCAAGTGTTTGAAATTTCGGGACTTAAGATGAAGGAACTGGAGTTCGAGACCGGCATCGCCAAGTTCGATCTGGCCGTGGAGGCTTTTGAGGACGACGAGGACGACGAGTTCCATTGCCGTTTCGAGTACAACACGGATCTGTTTGAGAAGCAGACCATCCTGAGAGAGCTGGGCCACTTCCGCAACCTGGTGAATGCCGTCCTCAAGAACCCGGACGAGCCGCTGGCTCGGATAGCGCTCATGGATGAACGGGAACGAGAACAAACCGTGGTCGAGTGGAATAACACGGCTACTGATTATCCGCGAGATCTCCGCATTCATAGTGCTTTCGAGCGCCAGGCCGCTCGCACGCCTGACCGAACGGCGCTGGTCTTTCAGGGCGAGAAAATTCCTTACTGGCGGATCAACGCGGATGCGAACCGGCTGGCACACTACCTGATAAAGAAGGGAGTGGGGCCGGGCAATCTGGTAGGCGTTTCCATTGAGCGGTCTCCGGAATTGACGGTTGCGCTGCTGGGAGTGCTCAAGACGGGAGCGGCCTATGTTCCGCTTGATCCTTCTTACCCGCTCCAGCGGCTGGCCTCCACGCTCGAGGACACGCGTGCCGAGTGCGTCCTTTCTAACAATGGAATCGGGAAGAAACTGCCGGATACCGTTCGCAACCTGATCATGCTTGATGCGGAGGCGGAACCTATTCGGAATGAGTCTCCGCTCAATCCCGTCATGAACATTATGGGATTGTCGCGGGTTGAACGCGCATACGTGCTCTACACCTCGGGATCGAGCGGGAGGCCGAAGGGGGTGGAAGGGACGCATCGCGGGGCGATGAATCGAATGAGATGGATGTGGGAGAGATATCCGTTCCAGGCGGGAGAGGTTTGCTGTCAGAAGACGAATGTGGGATTTGTGGATTCGGTATGGGAGATTTTCGGGCCGCTGCTGGCGGGGGTGCCGAGCGTGATTCTGCCGCAGGAGGCGGTGCTGGATCCGGAGGAACTGCTGCAGATTCTAGCCGAGCAGCGGGTGACGCGGATCGTGCTAGTGCCGTCACTGTTGCGAGCGCTGCTGGAGCATGCGCCGAATCTGGAGGAGAGGCTTCCTGAGCTGAAGTTGTGGTCGTGCAGCGGAGAAGTGCTGACGTGGGAGTTGGCGCGGCGGTTTCGGAAGGGGTATCCGGGGGCGAAGCTGCTGAACATCTACGGATCGTCGGAGGTGGCGGCGGATGTGACGTGGCACGAGGTGCGGGAAGAAGAGGAAGACGCGCAAGGTACGGTGTCAGTTCCGATAGGGAGGCCGATCAGCAACACGCAGGTGTACGTGCTGGATCGAAATCTGAATGCGGTGCCGGTGGGAGTGCGTGGGGAGATCTATGTTGGTGGGGATGGCCTGGCGCTGGGGTACTGGCAGCAGCCGGAGATGACTGGGGAGCGGTTTGTGCCGAATCCGATTGCGCCGGAGCGCTCCGAGAGGCTGTACCGGACGGGGGATCTGGGGCGGTGGCGGAGTGCGGGGGAGATCGAGTACCTGGGGCGGATGGATGGTGAGGTGAAGGTGCGTGGGATGCGCATCGACTTGGGAGAAATCGAGACGGTACTGGCCTCGCATCGCTGGGTGGAGGAAGCGGTGGTGGAGTTGAGCGGTGAGGGAGCCGAGCAGCGTCTGGTGGCATACGTGGTGGCGGGGGAGGAGGGAACGCCGAGTGCGCGGGAGTTGCGGCGTCATGTGCGATCGAAGCTGCCGGAGCACATGGCACCGGCGAGCTATCTGAGGGTGGAGGAGCTGCCGCTGCTGCCGAGCGGGAAGGTGAACCGGAGAGCGCTCGGAGGACTGGCAGGGGTGGCACTGTCAGACCAGGGGACGGTAGCGGCGCGGACGGAAGTGGAACAGAAGTTGGCGGGGATTTGGGCGGAAGTGCTGAAGGTAAAAGAGGTGGGAGTGGATCAGAACTTTTTTGAGCTGGGAGGACACTCGTTGCTGGTCCTGCAGGTGATGGCGCGGATCCGGCGGGAGTTTGATGTGGAGTTAGGAGTGCGGACGATGTTTGAGGAGCCGACGATCGCGGGGCTGGCGAGCGAAGTGGAGCGGGCGCGGGCGATGGGCATGAAGGTGCAGACGCCGGCACTGGAACGGCGGCCGCGGGCGGCGGCGAGCACGAGCCGGGAAACTCTGCTGGCGCAACTGGACACGCTGTCGGCCGACGACGTTCAAACCCTGCTCAAACGCGTCCTCGACGCCAAATTGTCAGCCGGAGCAGAAGGTTTTGCAGCAGAGAGTCTTGGCACAGACCCAGAATTTCAATGAAGGATTCGCCACGATTGGCGGACACGATTGGGTAGTTCACGTATGTCAGATCTATGTGTACACGACCTGGTGCAATTGCAGGCGAGTGCGACGCCGGACGCGGTCGCGCTCGTATCCGGAAATCATCATGTCACTTATCGGGAAGTGAATGCCCGCGCGAACCAACTCGCCCATCGCTTGCGCTCCCTCGGGATTGGACCCGACGTTCCGGTCGGGCTCTGCATGGAGCGGTCCGTCGAATTGCCCATTGCCGCTCTCGGTATCCTGAAAGCCGGGGGAGCCTACGTGCCCCTGGACCCGAGTTATCCGTCGCGCCGACTGTCTATGCTGCTGGAGGATTCGGGAACTCCGGTGGTCGTGACGCAACCAGGCGTGGCCGGGAAGCTTCCCGCAGGCAAATGGGAAACGGTTGTTCTGGATGGGGATGGGCTGGACAGTGACGGCGATGCGGCAGTCCTTCCGGTTCGAAACACCACGCCGGAAAATCTGGCTTACATCATCTTTACATCTGGCTCGACCGGTCGACCCAAGGGAGTGCAGATCACGCATGGAAGTTTGCTTAGTCTTGTGACTTGGCACCAGCACGCCTTCAACGTGTCACCAGTGGACAGGGCGACGATGCTAACCAGCCCCGGATTTGACGCGGCAGTATGGGAAATCTGGCCTTATCTGACCGCCGGGGCGAGTCTGTACGTCGTTGACGATGCCATCCGCACCGCGCCGGCCGCTCTGCGGGACTGGATCGTGCGCAGCGGCATTACCATCAGCTTCCTTCCTACCGTCCTTGCCGAGAGCATGATCGGCCTCGAATGGCCGCCGGACAGCCCGTTTCGAGTGTTGCTGACCGGCGCGGACACTCTGCGACGCTACCCGCCACGCGATTTGCCTTTCGCTCTAATCAATAACTATGGACCGACAGAATGCACGGTTGTAGCAACTTCGGGAAGAATTTATTCGGAGGCGAGTTCCGGGGCGAGTCCGGAAAAACGATCCAACGAGCTGCCATCCATTGGCCGGCCGATTGACGGTGTCAGCGCATACGTCGTCGATCAACATCTGCAGCGGGTTCCGGATGGTACCGCGGGAGAGCTGTTGATCGGCGGACGAGGCGTAGGGCGGGGTTATCTGAATGCTCCGGAGCTGACGGCCGAGAAGTTTCTGCCTGATTCCTTCGGTGGAGATCCGGGTACCCGTTTATATCGGACGGGCGACTTAGGACGTTTTCTGCCCGATGGTCAAATCGCTTTTATGGGGCGCATCGATGACCAGATCAAGGTGATGGGTCATCGCATTGAGCCTAACGAAATCGTTACCGTGCTCAACCGTCATCCCGAGATCGAAGCGAGTTTCGTCGGTGCCTATTCAGACCCTTCGGAGGACCAGCGCCTGGTCGCGTATGTGGTGCCGGCAACAGATATGCCGCTCAAGCCTGGCGATCTACGAAGTTATCTGGGAAGTTATCTCCCGTCTCACATGCTGCCATCGGCGTTCGTGCAACTCGACCGTTTGCCTTTGTCGCCGCATGGAAAATTGGATCGGGCTGCTCTTCCTCGGCCGACTGCCGAAAATATTCTCCGAGACGATTTGCTCGAAGCTCCTCAATCTCCGATCGAAGGGCACTTGACTGTTGTCTTGTCAGGTCTTCTTGGCGTGCCCCGTGTCGGGAGCGAGGACAATTTTTTTACGCTTGGCGGACACTCGCTCATGGGCGCGCAACTGATCGCGAAGATCCGTGAAAATTTCGGAGTGGAACTCTCTTTGCGGTGCTTGTTTGATGAGCCGACTCCCCGCGGCATGTCCGCTGAAATCGAGAGACTCATTCATGCCAGGCTCGCAGCCATGAGTGAAGACGAAGCACAGCGTCTCCTCGCGTCGTCGGGAGAAGGAGTTTAGATATGTCTACGACGACGTCGCCAAGTGTCAGCGCGGCGGGAGTGCCGCCGGGCGAGCGCGCCCGGCTCTCCAAAGACAACGGCTCTCCAGTCACTCCAAAGACGGATAAAGCGCTTAGCCTTTACCATCTGCTGGATCCCGAAGTGCTGGCGAATCCTTATCCTCTCTACCATAGGCTGCGTAACGAAGATCCGGTGCATTGGGACCCGTTCCTGCACGCTTGGGTTGTGACACGGTACGCGGACGTGATTCACGTCCTCCATCATTTCTCGGCGAATCGCACGCCGACCCCGGAGCAGCTGAGCGCGATGGGCTTGGCCGCGATGAACCCGATCGCACAGGTCATGGTGCGGCAGATGCTTTTTCTCGATCCTCCGAATCACACCCGCTTGCGCGCTCTCGCCTCGGCGGCGTTCACAGTGCGCAGAGTGGAGCGCATGCGCTCGCATATCCAGGAGATCATGGATCATCTGCTGGACGCGGTGGCTTCAAACGGACGTATGGATTTGATTGCCGACTTTGCCAGTCCCGCGCCAGCCATTGTGACCGCTGAACTGTTGGGCGTACCCGTTGAGGATCACCAGCAACTGAAGGAATGGTCGGCGGATTTTGCCGAGATGCTGGGCAACTTCCAGCACAATCCGGACCGGTTTCCAAGAATCTTGAGCAGTGTGGAAAATATGTGTTCGTACTTCCGCTCGGCGATCGAGGAGCAGCGGGTCAATCCCCGTGACGGCCTGGTCAGTGCGATGATGGCCGCTGATGTCGATGGCGCAAAGCTAACCGAAGACGAAATTATCGCCAACCTGATTGTCACCATGGTTGGTGGGCAGGAAACCACCACGAACCTGATCGGCAATGGCATGCTTACTTTGCTGCGCAATCCGGCCGTCATGGAACGTCTGCGCGCGGATTCTTCGCTTATGCCTTCCGCGGTAGAAGAACTGCTGCGCTACGAAAGTCCGAGCCAGCACACAGCGCGGCTCGCTCCCGAGGAAGTCGAGATGGGAGGAAAGCATGTTCGCAAGCGCCAGGCGGTGATCGCAGTCATGGGCGCAGCCAACCGCGATCCGGAGCGATTTCCTGAACCGGACCGCCTTGATATCGACCGCAAAGACAATCGCCACGTGGCATTCGGATGGGCTGCTCATTTTTGTTTCGGTGCTGCCCTGGCGCGTATGGAAGGGCAAATCGCATTCGAGACGATTTTACGGCGTTTACCCGGCTTGACTTTGGATACGGCAGTACCGCTGGAGTGGCGTCATAATCTGGGATTACGCGGACTGACTCAGTTACCGATTCGATTTACGGTAACTTAACATTTGACTTATGAAGCGTGGCGTAGGTAGACATGCAAGGACTGAGCCAGTTATCGGATGCGAAGCGCATTCTGTTCGACCGATTGTCGCAAGGACGTGTTTCGTACGAGCCTAAGATTGGGCGTAGGCCGCAGGGCAGCCCGGCCCCTCTATCTCTAGTACAGGAGCAACTCTACCTTCGCGAACTCGAGTTCGCTGGGAACCCTCCACTTTACAACGAGTGCGTTACTGTCCGCATGCTCGGGCCACTCGACCCCGATGTTCTGGAGCGGAGCTTCAATGAGATCATCCGGCGTCATGAAGCGTGGCGCACCAGCTTTGAAACAAAGGCGGGGCAGCCGGTCCAGATCGTCCATCCCGACGGGACGATTCGGTTTTCCAGGATAGATCTACGCGGTGTGGGTGAAGCTGAACGCGAAACGGAGGCGGTTCGACTGGTCAGTGAAGACGTCCGCCGTCCGTTCCAGCTCAACAAAGGTCCGTTACTCCGTCCTATTCTGGTGAGAATGAGCGACGAGGACCACCGTCTTTTCCTTGCCGTCCACCAGATTGTTGTGGACGGAAGGTCGGCGTACCAGATATATCCTTCCGAACTGGTTGCCAACTACAAGGCTTTTCTGGCGGGTCGACCTTCGCCATTGCCGGAATTGCAAATTCAGTGCGCTGACTTCGCATGGTGGCAGCGGGAGTGTTTGAAAGGCGATGAGTCGAGACAGGTTAGCTACTGGCGGGAGCAACTAGACGGTAACTTGCCGGTGCGCGGTTGGCCAACGGAGCAACCTGACACGAACGCTCTATCTGGTTGCGGACGTATCCATCCGTTTGCATTCTCTGCGGAACTGAGCACTCACGTTAGGGAGGTTAGCAGGCGACTCAACAGCACTCTCTTCCTTGTGTTACTAACGGGTCTTGCGACCGTGATTCATCGCTACGAAAAGCGCGGAGACGTCTTGCTCGGCACACTTTCTCCGTCTGGCCGAAAGCAGAGCGAGGTAATGGATCTGCTTGGATACTTCCTGAACCCCGTAACCCTCCGTTTGAACTGCGGCGCTCATCGAACGTTTAGCGCGCTTTTGCGCCACGCGCGCGGTACCGTGTCGGACGCGATGTCCAACGATGATGTTCCGATTGAGAGTCTCGCGCGAGCACTTGAGGGCCAGGATGGTTCCGGCCCCCGCCCGTTTTTCAACGTAGCAGTCTCATTACAGCCTCCCACTCCGGACTTGGGTCAGCCTTGGAGTGTGACATCCATGGATGTTGAGAGTGGCGGTTCTCCCTGGCCGCTGTACCTGGCATTCATCGATAGACCTGAAGGGATCATTGGTCGCGTTCAATTCAATCCCGATCGATTCGAAATCGGAACGATTAAAGGCGCGCTCCAGGACTTGCAGTTATTCTTCGAAACTATATGTCCGTAGGAACCTTAATAAGAACTGCCGCGCTATTTGTTCGAGATGCCTTGTCCTCACGGCGATACGCCAGGAGTGCCGCCTGATGCCGGATCTCTCGCACCTATCAGACGCGAAACGCATCCTGCTCGAAAAGTACCTGAGTGGAAATGCGGTGCGATCGAGCGAGGGCAAGCCTCAAATTACTCCTCGCCCGCGAGGAAACACGGCGCCTCTGTCGCTCGCGCAAGAGCAAGTTTGGCTACACGGCCAGATGGCTCCGCCGGGAGTTCCGGTTTACAACGAAACTTTAACCATTCGTCGCTTGGGCCCACTGAATGTGCCCGCGCTGGAACGGACCTTTGCTGAATTTATCCGGCGCCGTGAAATCTGGCGAACCACTTTCGAACTGCGGGAGGGCCAACCGGTGCAGGTGGTTCATCCCGCGGAAGCTGGCTTCAAACTGCCTGTCGTAGATCTACAAAATATCCCGGAACTCGAACGTGACCGAGAAGCGGTGCGAGTCGCTCGCGAGGCGGCGGAGGCGCCATTCGACCTCAAAGAGGGGCCGCTGCTCCGAGCGATCCTGGTGAAACTGAGCGAGGGCGATCATCGCTTATTCCTGACTTTTCACCAGATGATATTCGATGGTGTAACCGCCTACCAGGTGTTCCTGCCGGAGTTGGCTGATATTTATCGCTCGTTCTCGCAGAACGAGACTTCGCCGCTCCCCGAGCCCGCCATCCAGTATGCCGATTACGCGATCTGGCAGCACGAAGAGGCGAAACCGGAGGTGATGGCGCGACAGCTGGCTTATTGGGAACGGAAGCTGGGGGGGGAATTGCCCGTGCTCGAGTGGCCCAGCGATCAGTTCCGCCCTGCCGTACAAACCTTCCGGGGAGAGATTCAGACCGCAGTGATGTCGAAAGATCTGCTCCAGAATTTGAAAACTCTTGGCGAGGAGCAGCGCGTTTCGCTATTCATGATCCTGGTCGCAGGGTTGGCTTCGGTGTTGCACCGCTACACGGGTCAGGCAGACATCGTTCTCGGTGCACCTAGTGCGGGCCGCCCGCTTCCTGAATTGGAGAAGATGGCGGGATATTTTGTGAACATCCTGCCCCTTCGAATCGATTTAGCAGGGGACCCAACATTTCAGGAACTTTTGCTTCGCGTGCGGGAAACGGTTCTGGGTGCGTTGGCGAACAGCGATATACCACTTACGAAACTGGTTGAAACCATTCGGCCCGCCCCCGATCCAGGCCGTAACCCATTTTTTCAAGTGGCGATCTCGGTCGAGCCTCCGATTCCCGCTGTCGAAAGTGGCTGGAGTGCGACACAATCTGACATTCCAACCGGCGCCTCCAAGCTCGATTTGTATATCGACGTTGACGAGAGAACGGAGGGCATTGTCGGTCCGGTAACATACAACCCCGACGTCTTCGAACCTGAGATGATCGGCCGCCTGATTCAACATTGGCGGACGCTTCTAGAAGGAGCCGCGGCGGATCCGCATCGTGCAGTCTCGAAATTGCCCCTTCTGACAGCGAGGGAGCGGAGCCAGATACTCGTGGACTGGAACCGGACGGAAGCAGATTATCCGCGAAACTCGACCATTCACGAGCTTTTTGACGCGCAATGCGAACGAACGCCGGAGGCGGTGGCGCTGCGAGAAGGGAGGAGCTGCCTCATCTTTCGAGAACTGCAAGCGCGCAGCAACCGGTTTGCGCATCACCTGCGGAGGCTAGGGGCGGGGCGCGGAACCCGAGTTGCATTGTGCGTCGAGAGATCGCTCAACATGGTAGTGGCCCTGCTTGGCATCCTCAAGACCGGGGCAGCTTACATACCGCTGGATCCTTCTCATCCCGCTGATCGCTTGCAGTTCATGCTTGAAGACGCCGAGGCGACATTATTAGTGACGCAATCGGGAGTTCTCAAGAAGCTTCGTTTTAGTGAAGCGAAAACGGTGAATCTCGACACGGACTGGCAAGGGATCGCGCGCACGAGCGCGGACAATTTGTCCACTCGTGTCGAACCTGGAGATCCGGCTTACGTGCTGTACACCTCGGGATCAACTGGACGACCAAAAGGAGTGAAAGGGACGCACAGAGGAGCGATCAATCGGTTTCAGTGGATGTGGGAACGGTATCCGTTCCAGACAGGCGAGGTGTGCTGCCAGAAGACAAATCTGGGATTCCTCGATTCGATGTGGGAGATTTTCGGGCCGCTGCTGGCGGGGATTCCGAGTGTGATCGTGCCGGCGGAGGTGGTGCGTGATCCGGAAGAAGTGCTGCGGAGTTTGGCCGAGGCGGGAGTGACGCGGATCGTGCTGGTGCCATCGCTGCTGCGGGCCTTGCTCGATCATGCTCCGAACTTGAAGGAACGGGTGCCGCGGCTGAAGCTGTGGTCGTGCAGTGGAGAGGCGCTGAGCGGGGAACTGGCGCGGCGCTTCCGGCAAGCTTTTCCCCAAGCAACGCTGTTGAATATTTACGGTTCGTCGGAAGTGGCGGCGGATGTGACGTGGCACGAGGTGTTAGAGGAAGAGGAAGACATCGGGGCGACGGTTCCGATTGGCAAGCCGATCAGCAACACGCAGATGTATGTGTTGGACCCGCATCGGAATCCGGTTCCGGTCGGAGTACGAGGGGAGATCTATGTGGGGGGAGACGGGCTGGCGCTGGGGTACTGGAATCGAGCGGCGCTGACGGCGGAGCGTTTCGTGGAGAATCCGATCGCGCCGGAGCAGTCGAAACGGCTGTACCGTACGGGGGACCTGGGGCGATGGCGCGGGGATGGGGAGATCGAGTATCTGGGGAGAGTGGACGGGGAAGTGAAGCTGCGGGGGATGCGGATTGATTTGGGAGAGATCGAATCGGTTCTGCTGTCGCACGCCGGGGTGCGGGAGGGTGCGGTGATACGGGTGGAAGAGGGGGGCGAGGCGAGGCTGGTGGCGTACCTGGTCCCGGAGGATCGGGAAAAGGCTGATGGGCGCGAGTTGAGACGATATCTGCGGTCGAAGTTGCCGGAGCACATGGTGCCGGCGAGATTTGTGCAGGTGGCAGAGCTTCCGCTGCTTTCGAGTGGGAAGGTGAACCGGAGAGCGCTGGCGACGGTGGAGGGAGTGGTGCTGTCGGAGCAGGGGACCGTGGCGCCGCGGACGGCGGTGGAACAGAAGCTGGCGGGGATGTGGAGAGAAGTGCTGAAGGTGGGAGAGGTGGGAGTCGATCAGAATTTTTTTGAGTTGGGAGGGCACTCGCTGCTGGTACTGCAGGTGATGGTGCGGATCCGGCGGGAGTTTGATGTGGAGTTAGGAGTGCGGACGATGTTCGAGGAACCGACGATCGCGGAGTTGGCGATTGAGGTGGAAAAGGCGCGGGCGATGGGGATGAAGGCGCAGACGCCGGTACTGGAACGGCGGGCGCGGCCGCGGGCGGCGGAGAGCGCGATCCGGGAAGCTCTGCTGGCTCAACTGGACAGGCTGTCGGCCGATGACGTTCAAACCTTGCTGAAACGTGTCCTTGACGCCAAACATCTTGACGCCAAACATATGCAGTAACAAGGCTGCGGGGAGATTTTATGCGTCATAACCTGACTCTGGAGGAAAAAGTATGTTTCACTTAATCTGGTACGTTCTCATCGGGCTAATCTCGGGGGTTATCGCGAAATCGGTGATGCACGTGCATATGACGATCTTCTGGACGATCGTGCTCGGCATCATCGGGTCGATCATCGGCGGCGCCGTTACCCACATGTTTTCCCGCCCGACAAACGAACGATATCATCCCGCCGGCCTCATTTTTTCGACACTGGGCGCGATCCTGATTCTCTACATTTGCTTTAAGCTGAAGATTCATTTTCCCCAGGTCAACCCGTTCTAGCTCATCGACGACTAAGCTCGTATTCCGTTGAGTCACACCGTCAATTGAACATGACAACTAACGCGTTGCCATCCTCTCGATTTGAGATTTTCCTTCCCGTGATTGAAGCCAAAGCTCGACGATCAGTGTGTTGATCGAGAAACCGATCCAGAACGCGATACCAAAGAACTGCTCAGGAGCAAGGTGGGTGAGAGCACGGGTGGCGAAGAATATTCCCATCACCGGGCGGGTCGTTGCAATGCCGAGAAGGACTGCTATTGCCCTTGTCATCCAGCGCAAGCTCAGTACGGGCTCGCGGCGCAGGCGCCACGCCCGAAATAGCGAGAATAGAAAGAGACTGTTGAAGAGCAGGACCGCGGAGCGTTCCACCCAACCGCCAATGGAATAATCGCTCATCGCGTAGGCAGTAACACCCACTACCGCTCCTAGAGGAAACAGAAAGCGTTTGGGCCACGCCGCATCGGCGAACCGTCGAAGGTAGACAAAGGGAGCCACAACGACGAAGGCCAATGCCGGAATAATATGCGCCAAGGTGAGAGCTGCATGCGATCGAAATGCGGCATCGAGTGCGGCCAACTCCGGTGGCGCAGATTGCGGTGGGTGCGCAAGAGCAACCGTGCGCCGAAGTACCACGGCCACGGAAATCACAATGCAGGACCAAAACCCGATGCGCAGCCAGCGCCAAGAAATTTGTGTTTCTGGCAACATCACTCCGGTCTTCCGACCCATACTACCCGAACCCGGCAGGGATCACGGTTGTCGTTATGAACGATCTTCTCGGGTCGGGCAGACCTTACCTGTCCTCCCTTACAATAGGAGGACCGCATGAAGCGCATCGCCATTCTGGGTTCGACCGGCTCGATCGGTCGCAGCACTTTGAGCGTGATCGAGAGCTATCCCGACCGCTTTCGGGTCTCGACGCTCGCCGCCGGCAACAATGCCGAACTCGCCTTTGAGCAAGCTGTGCGCTGGAAGCCGCGAGTGGTTTCGCTGGCGGACGAAGCCGCCGCGCGCGCGCTCCAGATCAGGCTGCGGCAAGCAGGCTCCGGCGAGGGTGATGTCGAAGTCGTGCATGGCGCCGCAGGGACAGTTCGGGTGGCGACTCATCCCGAAGTAGATTTCGTGGTCAGCGCAATTGTCGGCGTCTCCGGCCTGGAGGCGACCTACGAAGCGGTACGCGCGGGGAAAACCGTTGGCTTGGCCAACAAGGAATGCCTCGTGGTAGCGGGCGAGTTGATCACCGCCGAGGCGCGGAAGCAGGGCAAGCCGCTGCTGCCGATCGACAGCGAACATAATGCCGTCCACCAGTGCCTGCGCGGCGGCCGCATGGAGGAGGTCGAGCGCATCTGGCTGACCGCTTCCGGCGGTCCGTTTCTGAAGACGCCCAAGTCGGAATTTGCCTCAATTACGGTGCAACAGGCGCTCAATCATCCTACCTGGAAAATGGGAAAAAGGATCACCATCGACTCGGCTACATTGATGAATAAGGGCTTCGAGGCGATCGAGGCCTGCCGCTTGTTCCACGTCCCTCCTGAGCGCGTGCAAGTCATTGTGCATCCGCAGTCTACCATCCATTCCATGGTTGAATTCATCGATGGCAGCATACTTGCTCAATTTTCCGTGACCGACATGCGGCTGCCCATTCTGTATGCCCTGACCTATCCGGATCGCATCTCATCGGAGTTGCGCTTCTCGATAAGTGACCTAAGGCATCTGGATTTCAGCCCCCCGGACATGGTTAAATTTCCTTGTCTTCGTTTAGCCTACGAGGCGGTGGCGGCAGGAGGCACAAAAACCATCGCCCTGAACGCGGCCGACGAAGTCGCCGTAGCTGCGTTTCTGGAGGAGCATATCCGGTTCGATGAGATTCCGCGCATCATCGAAGAAGTCATGGCTGCAACTCCGGCAGGACATTTGGAATCTATACAGAAAGTGCTCTCCCTTGATACCGAGGCCCGCCTTTTGGCAAGAGAAATCGTGCACCAGTGCCGCCGAAAGGGATCGCCCATGAGGGCCATTTCGTAATAGAAATTATGGAGTAGTCTAGATTATTATGCCCCAGCTTTTGTCCCTTCTTCATACCGTTGTCGTCATGGGGATCGTCCTCGGATTCATGATCCTGATTCATGAGTTCGGCCACTACGCCGCCGCCAAATATTTCGGCGTCCGGGTGGAAGTGTTTTCCATCGGTTTTGGCAAGCGCCTGCTGGGCTTCAAGAAAGGCGACACCGACTATCGCATCGCCGCCATTCCGCTCGGCGGCTATGTGAAGATGTCGGGCGAAAACCCGATGGACGACCGCACCGGCGATCCGGGGGAGTTTCTGTCGCATCCGCGCTGGCAGCGCTTCATCATCGCCATCGCCGGACCATTCATGAACGTTCTGCTTGCCTTTTGTTTGTGGACCGCCGTTTTCATGGTGCATTACGAATACGCCGCCGTCATCGACGGACCTGCCTTCGTGGGATGGGTCATGCAAGGCACTCCCGCGGCTAACGCTGGCATCCAACCCGGCGACCGGATCATCCGTGTCGATGATGTTGAGAACCCCAACTGGGAGCAGGTGGGCTACAAAGAAGCGCTCAGTCCCAATCAACCCTTGAAATTTGGGATTTTGCGCAACGGCGTTATTTCCGACATCACTCTCGTCCCTCAGCCCAAGGGCCGCAATCAGGCGGGCGACGTGGGAATGGTGCCAAAAGAACCAGCCTTTATCGTTACCATGATCGAATCCGGTATGCCCGCGGAGAAGGCCGGCCTCAAAGTCGGGGACGAGATCCTGACCGTCAACGGGCAGGAGATTCCCGCCCTCGAAGCGCTGGTAGACATGCTGACCCGGACCAAGGATCAGCCTCTGGAAATCGTAGCTCTCCGCCAAGGGCAAAAACTTACATTCAAGCTTCAACCCGTGCTCTCGGCCGGTCATCCGGCTGGCGAGATGCGCTACCGGATTGGGCTGGCGAGCTTGCCGACGAAAGTCGTCAAATTGCCGTTCCCGCAAGCTGTCCGGAAATCCGTGGGCGAATGCGTGAAGAATTCGTCTCTCATCCTGGAGTTGTTGCGGAAAATGTTGCAGCTCAAAGTCTCCATCCGCCAAGTGGATGGCCCCATCGGCATTGGCAGCGCCGTCGGCAGCGCCGCGCGCGAGGAAGGATGGGCGCCACTGCTATTTGTGAGCGCCATCATCAGCCTCAATCTGGGTGTGATGAACCTGCTTCCCATCCCCATCCTGGATGGTGGCGTGATCCTCCTGCTACTCATCGAAAGCCTCATGCAAAGGGAAATCAGCCTGCCCATCAAGGAACGCATCTACCAGGCTGCGTTCGTCTTTCTCGTGCTCTTTGCCGTGACCGTCATCTATAACGACATCGTTAAGACCCTGCCGGGACTAACAAGGATGCCGTAGAATCTGTTTCGTGTGGCGCGGGCGCCCCTCGCCCGCGTGCATGCAGCGCCACAGCATACGTAGGGAAAGCCGTCCTCGGTTGTCCAGGCCGGGCAAAGCCCGGCCGCATCCCCGGAATCACCGAGCTGGACCTACCCACCTCCTGCAATCACTGCGAGCGCCGCTCACTTGTGAATCCCTCTACCTTCGCCTTGACCGGTTAATCTTATCTGAGATACAATGTATCTCAGAGGTCGGCATGGCAACAACGGAGATGGTTCATGTTCGCGTCGACAAGCAAACGAAGGTACGGGCCGCCGAGGCACTCGCAGCCATGGGTCTTTCCGTGTCTGACGCAGTCCGTGTCCTGCTGACGCGCGTGGCGGCGGAAAAAGCCCTCCCTTTCGAGGTGAAGGTTCCGAATGCCACGACAGCTGCCGCGATGCAAGAAGCCCGCGATGGTGGATTGCCCTCCTTCCGCAATGTCTCCGACTTGATGGCCGACTTGAATGCGGAGGATTGAGCGGACCAATGCCTTTTTGCGTGACTTCAGGCGCGAAAAACGCGGGCAACATCGCCGCGATCTCGAAGCGGTGCTGACAGTCGTCGTCTCCCTGCTAGCGGAGGACCACGCCACTACCCGAAAGGAAATCGCGACCATGCGCTGGGAGGAGACTGGCGCGACCATCGAGAGTGCCACCTTTAAGCCCGATTTGCTGCTGATCGATCGCAAGCCGGATACTGAGGTTCTGCAACTCGTCCGTCTGGGTTTCGACAGCGAGCTTTTTGGTTAACCGCGATCACAACCATACCTCGCGCTTTTCCCCCGCCTAGTTTAAAATGGGGTCTAAACATGGCCGAAATTCAGCGTAGAAAAACCTCCACCGCCACGATCGGCGTCGTCCGCGTGGGCAGCAATGCACCAGTTATGGTGCAATCCATGACCAACACCGACACTGCGGACATCCCCGGCACCATCAAGCAGGTGGCCGCCCTGGCGCGAGCCGGCAGCGAAGTAGTTCGCGTCACCGTCAACAATGACGCCGCCGCCAAAGCCATTCCCCGCATCGTAGAAGGACTAGAGAAGCAGGGCCTCCGCGTCCCCATCGTAGGCGACTTCCATTACAACGGACACCTCCTGCTAACCAAATACCCCGGTTGCGCCGAGGGCCTGGCCAAATACCGCATCAACCCCGGCAACGCCAGCATCGGACGCAAGAACGACGACAACTTCCGCACCATGATCGAGGTTGCCGCAAAGAACCAGAAGCCCGTACGCATAGGCGTGAACTGGGGGTCGCTGGATCAAGCGCTCCTCACCCGCATGATGGACGAGAACTCGCTTCTGCCCGAGCCGAAAGACGCCCGCGAAGTCACGATGGAAGCGATCGTCGTCAGCGCGCTAACCTCGGCGAAACTGGCCGAGCAGCACGGACTGCGCCCGGACCAGATCATCCTGAGCGCAAAAGTCAGCGGCGTGCAGGATCTGATCGACGTCTATCGCATCCTGGCCGCGCGCTGCCAATACCCGCTGCACCTCGGGCTGACCGAAGCCGGCATGGGAGCCAAAGGCATCGTCGCGTCAAGCGCGGCGATGGCCGTCCTTCTTCAAGAAGGCATAGGCGACACCATCCGCGTCTCGCTAACTCCCGCCCCCGGAGGCGACCGCACCGAAGAAGTCCGTGTCGCGCAGCAAATCCTGCAGTCGCTCGGCATTCGCAGCTTCACCCCTCAAGTCACGGCTTGCCCCGGCTGCGGCCGCACCACCAGCACCTTCTTTCAGGAAATGGCCGAGCAGATCCAAACCTACCTGCGCGAGCAGATGCCCGTCTGGAAAGAAAGCCACACGGGCGTCGAAGAAATGAAAGTAGCTGTGATGGGCTGCGTAGTAAACGGTCCCGGAGAATCCAAGCACGCAAGCCTCGGAATTTCTCTCCCTGGAACTGCCGAAGAACCGAAGGCCCCCGTCTACGTGGACGGCCGTCTGTTCACCACCCTCAAAGGCGATAGGATCGTAGCCGAGTTCATCAAAATTCTCGACGACTACGTCGAATCCCACTACGCCGCCAGAGAAAAGGCCAACGACAAAGAAGAAGTCGGCGCGCGCGGCTGAGCAGTTCCAAGAATCACGTAGGGACAGTCGCCCGGCGTTATCGCCTGATTGGGCCAACCAATACGGCACACCGTTTTCGCTGGCTCTGTAACTGTGATTGCGCCATAATTTACTGACGTTGATGCAAATCGCCAGAGCATGAGGTGCGATATTGGGAAAACGCCGAGAGCCCCGCGTGCAGGCAAGACTGCAGGTCCGAATTGCCGGGATCGATGCCAGCGGACGTGCTCTCCTCCAGATAGTTCCGACGCGCAACATCAGTCGGCAAGGGGCCTTATTAGCAGGCATTCAAGGCGAGGTGAAGCTCGGGGAGACTATTGCGATTACCTACAAGAACAGCAAAGCTCGGTTCCTGGTGACCTGGGTGGGCGAGGCCGGCACGGAGAGAGCCGGTCAAATTGGTGTGCAGAGTGTGGATCCTGAAAAGTGCATTTGGGATACAACGACTTTGCCCCCAATGGCTGCCGACATGTACACCGCGCCGCCGCCTCCCAAGGTGCAAATGGGGAGCTGAGCCAGCGATGAAGGTGGTTAGCGCCGACTCAGGCCCGGGTTAGTGCGCCCGAAAAGGGCTTGCCCCGGCGAAATTGTCAGAGTTGCCTGTTTCCGACAAATGCATTTTGTGGCAGGGACAGGGTTCGTTGTCGCTCTTCGAGAGCGGCCAGGATCTCTTCCAAGATCGTTCCGAGCTTTTCGGGGTCGGTTTCCATTGAAGCTGCGGCGGTGAGTTCTTCCCAGCTTTTCTTGAGTCGCTTCGGACGATCGCTAAGCATAGCGACCTCCTTCCGAAGGGCAGCTGCTTTTTGATCGTGTAGTAGTTCTGCGGCCCGCAAGCACAGAAAGTGTTTTCAGCGTGGAAAATCGCGCGGCAGGATCAGTGTCTGGAGAGGCATGAAGCTCCGAATGATTGGGAAGACCTGCTTGCACAAGATCACATCTCCGATGAGTCGGGCGGCTTCGGAGGATTCGCCAGCAGCTTCAACTCTAATCCCCTTAGCGTACCCAGCGAGTAAGCCGCGGATTCGCGTTCCTTAATACCGGTGTTGAAATCCAGTAACTCACGCAGACGTACTATGACGATACGCTTGACGTCGCCAATTTTTTCTGCAAATTCGTCGAGTCGTATTTCTACCAGACCAGCTTCGGAGAGCGCTCTCCAAGCCTGCTGTTCTTCGGTTTCGTCATCGGATCGGCTCACAGCTCTAAACCCTCGTTAGGCACGACCTGAGACTCGTGCTTCCGGTCAGTTCGTCATCGCTCGGTAGCTTGCACTATGCAATCTTGCACGATGCAGCCTGCTTGTACCTGAGGTATGTGTACGCCAGATACTGGTTCAGCTCCGCCCAGAAAGGCTGGTCCCTTTTCCGAGGATCCATCCCTGCCCCGGCCATCGAAAGGAGCCGCTCCTCACACTCCTCTCGCTCGTTGTCAGTGACCTCACTGATTTTGCGCCACACCTGCGGCTGGGGACAGCCCGAGATCCTGTGTTCTGATATCACTCGTCCGTCCTCAAGAATGAAGTCTCGCCAGACCAAACCCCAACGCACCTCTTTGAGAACACTCGTTTCGGATCCGCTGGAAGATCTGAACGAAATGATCTCGCCTTCCGCCGGAGGCCAGTTCGCTTCGCTACGCAGTAGCTTTGCCGTGGACTTCATTCGTTCGCGCACCGGTGGGAATTAGGTCTAATTGCCCTCTTCCGGATTGGGTTTACGGCTGACGATCCGAGATCCCTGTGCAGTTGGTCTCGGCCAATCGCTGCGAGATAAGACCCGGTCCACGGCCTGCTCTACCCTCAACATAAAGCTTGCATCAGGAACCGGCATAGCGCCTGACGTGGCCCACGCCATACCGATAGTATTCTCGTTCGTAGCCGCTTCAACCCTGGGCACGAGTTGCGGCTGCTGTTTCAGATAGCCGATCCAGACAAGAGTCACGGCGTTGTACGCCGTGCTCTTCAGGAGACTGATAATCGCGGGTTGACCGTTGCCATACCACATCACAACACTAACCAGGATCAGCTCAACGCTGGCAAAGACGCCGAATCCGAGCGCTATGCCGAATACCTGTTGCCGCGAGTAATTTTTGAGAAAACGGCAAAGAAGCATCAAGACCAGGAAGAGACCAACCTGCATCAGGCGCACGCTGCGATCAAAGGAAAACACCGCTGCAACTACCCTGTCTGCAGCCGCTTCGCTACCAGACAATGCACCCAAGATCGCGAGCAAAAAGAGCAGCCCGCACGACCACCGAAATATGGTGGTTCCTAAAATCTGAATACCTCCATACTCCTTAAAGAGACTGTGCAATATTTCATCCATCACCGTGACCGCAAAGATCACGCTGACGGCGTTTCCGGTCCAGTACGCGTCGAAGTAGTAGCTCTCGGGGAAATACCTGTACACGACAAACAAACATGCCGACTTGAGGGTCTGAAACAGAATGTAGGAAAAGAATCGCGGGAACAGCTTGTGGGCCTTGCGCCGGACCATGAAGACCAGAAGAGTGATCTGCAACAGTGGACCGGCGAGCCAGTTTACATACGTTAACCAGTTCATCGCATTACGTATACGTAACGTTCGAAAGCATACCTATCCCCCGACCGCTCTGCAACATCTATTTTGGCGGTCCCGTGTCGGTTTTATGAATTCAGCCTCCTATACTTATTGAGTTGGGCGGCAGCTTTTGGCGCGGCACAAGGGCATCGGGTCGCTACCATCAGCAATTACCACCGCCTGTTCTGCTCTAATGGCAGAATTGCCGGGCGGCGAGTTGTTGGTTTGGATTGCGCTGTACAACCCAGCCAGTGCCACAACGGTTAGCACAACTTCCAGCACCTTGTTCATTGGGGGAGTCTCCTTCGCGCATACTTCTGCGCGTGCGAAGTATATGCCTAGTTGAGGCTTCGTGAGCGGCGAAAGCTGTGGATAATTATGATCGAAAGGTCGTGACAGGCAGTGGCGGATGGCCACTCTCGCGTATGCTAATGGGACACGAGAAAATGCGTACATTTACGAAAATAAGAATTTCGCTTCCTGTCATTGCCTTGCTGGCAGTCTGGGCTTCGGAATTTGTTGTCGCGCAAGCCAAGCCGAATACTGGGTCGGCCATAATCCTTGGACTCGAGGCCAAATGGAACGCGGCTTATGACCGAGGGGATATCGCAACCATGAATACTCTGCTGGCTGATGATTTCATCATCACCGTTGAAGACGGAAGCACATTCAGTAAATCCGGATATATCGCCCACTACGGGGACTCGACCGTCCACGTAGAAATTTCAGATATGTCGGATCTAAAAGTTCGAATGCATGGCAAGACCGCAGTTGTCACTGGTGCATATCACGAAAAGGGTACCTCCAAGGGCAAACCCTACGAATTCCGCGACCGCTTCACCGATGTCTGGATGAACATGAACGGCCCGTGGCAGGTTATCGCTTCTCACTACAGTATTCCAGCCAGCCCATAACGGCAGGCTCTGGAATGAAGGCCTGGCGCCGATCCTCGACGTTCTTTGCCAAGGGCGGGATTCCACGCCACCGTGTTTCCATCATGATGGCGTTCCTTGCATCTGAGCAAGAACGGCGACGTCGAACTTTGAATAGTACTTCTTCACGTCGCTGGTCCCATACTTGGCGCGGAATTTCTCGACCACAGACGACACCTGTTTGGCGTCAGTGATAGGAATGGCCTGAAATTCAGCCTCTGCGCCCCGCGCATCGATCCGAATCCTCGGGTTCTTGAGCACGTTCTTATACCACTGCGTATCCGACCCCTGCACGGGCAGGAGGTAAAGCTTGTCGTCCTCCAAAGCGAACCAAACCGGGATTGAGACTGCGCGTCCTGACTTTCTGCCGGTCACGGTGATGTTAATTTCGCGATATCGGGAAAGGCGGTCTTTTAGACCATCGTTCCGCGTTAGCTTATTGCCCATACAAAAGTCCCCCTATTTCCCGGCACGGTATTATTCGTCGCTGATCAGTTCCCGAGAATCCCGATTCGCATCCTGCTCCTCCCGACACATGCCGACTTAGCGATTGACCAATTTCTGTAGGTTCTCCGGGTACCGCGCTCCCTGCACCGGAATCTTCGAAGTGGCGCTGCCGATTTGGCGGAGATCGTCGGGTGTCAGTTCAATGGCAGCGGCGCCGATGTTTTCTTCCAGCCGGTGCAACTTCGTTGTGCCGGGGATGGGAACCATCCAGGGCTTCTGGGCGAGAATCCAGACGAGCGCGATCTGCGCAGGCGTCACTTTCTTCCGTTCGGCGATCTTGCTGACCAAGTCCACCAGGGCCTGATTCGCTCTGCGGTTTTCCGGCGTAAAGCGCGGGACGACGTTGCGGAAATCGGTCTTATCGAACTTGGTTTCTTCGTTGATCTTGCCCGTGAGGAACCCTTTTCCTAAGGGGCTAAATGGAACGAATCCGATCCCAAGTTCCTCGAGGGCCGGTAAAATTTCCTGCTCAGGCTCTCTCCACCAGAGTGAATACTCACTCTGCAGTGCAGTGACCGGCTGGATTGCGTGCGCCCGACGGATTGTTTGCACGCCTGCTTCAGAAAGGCCGAAGTGCTTCACCTTACCTTGCTGAATCAGGTCCTTCACCGCTCCGGCGACGTCTTCGATGGGCACGTTCGGGTCAACTCGGTGCTGGTAGTAGAGATCAATGACGTCAGTCTTGAGCCGCTTGAGCGAGCCCTCGGCTGCTTCCTTGATGTGCTCTGGCCGGCTATTGAGGGCAGTCCACTTGCCTCCCTCCTCCGGATTCGGCGCCCAGCCGAACTTCGTTGCGTTCACCACCTGATCGCGGAATGGAGCAAGCGCTTCGCCCACCAGTTCTTCGTTTGTGAAAGGACCGTAGACTTCAGCGGTGTCGAAGAATGTCACGCCGCGTTCGACTGCCGCTCGAATCAGCGAGATCCCATCCTTCTTATCCACGGCGGGCCCGAGGCCGAAGCTCAGTCCCATGCAGCCGAGTCCGATGGCTGATATTTCCAGATTGCTTTTTCCAAGTTTGCGTTTCTTCATGATTCCTCCTTGGCAAGGAAATAGTTTCCCACAGTCTCCAACGGAAAGCTCGGCTGCCCTTGGGGAGTCGGCCGCCCCCAGAGAATCAGCATCAAGCGGACTTCTTTTGTGGCAAGGCGAACGGAATCACCTTCCCATATTCTTCCTGTGCTATCCACTTCGTTGCCTTCCTTGTGAAGCTGCTAGGTACGAAGAATTCAATGATCTTCGCCATAAATCACCCCACTTGTAAGAACAAGACTGAGGCGAAAAAGTTCCTCATTTGACAAATCTCTACAGATGCCTTCAGGCTGCCTGAGGATATTAGGATACTGAGTGCAATCGCCTTGATCACACCCGAATCTACGGAGCTTCCCAGTCGAGGGCATAGATCTGCTCGTTCCCGGTATTGCGCAACAACCGAGGGGCGTCACCCGGATCCAATCCGAACCATTCGCCAAAGGCTCCCGTCGCCCGGCGGATGCCGATAAGAGTGGCAACCTTCTCGATCCGGCCGTCGGCCACCCGTAGGCGCATGACAGCCCTCTGGTCACCGGAGGGATCCAGGGGAGAAGTATGAGCGTAGCGCCGGCCAACCGCGCACCGACCCGCATCGCGACCGCCGATTGATCGCAAAAGATTCCCAAACCTAGCAACGCAATGTTAGGACACTACCAATTCGATTCGGCTAATCCAGTTCCGTCAAATTGACCACGTTAATCGGCGCTTACTTGAGGTCGTGGGAGTGGAAAATCCATGCTGAGCCGATCTCAGGCTTTTTCGGGAGTGTGCAGAATTGACCAGTTCTTGAAACCTTGAATTAGATACTGTGTTTTATTGAAATAAAACGCGGTAAGGGGTTGGTGTCTGGAAGCCCCAATTTAAGACACGTGTAATGACCCAGGGAGGCTACAGTGGCGACTTCTTCGATATCCTCGACACCAATAAATGTGCCCCAAGTGAACGTGATTCCCCTAACAAATGAAAACCAGCGCGACGATTCCGAAGGTACCCTCGTTCAGCGCGCGCAGCGCGGCGACGAGCAGGCCTTTGCCACACTCTACCAGTTGCACAACAAGCTTGTGTATTCGGTGTGTCTGCGGATGACGAAAGATGTGGCTGCAGCAGAAGACCTGACGCAGGAGGCTTTCATCCAGGTGTTTCGCAACCTCAACTCGTTTCGCGGCGGTTCCGCCTTTTCCACTTGGCTGTACCGGGTTGCCGTGAACACCGTACTGATGAAGTTGCGTCGTAAATCCCCGCCAGTGCTTTCGCTCGATGCACCTGTATCGACGGACTCGCCATCTCTCAAGCGCGAGGTTGAAAAAGAGGATCTGAACCTCCGTGGGGCGATTGATCGCATCGTATTGCGTCGTGCCATCGAAGAGCTGCCCGGAGGATGCAGGCAGATCTTCGATCTGCACGAGGTTGAGGGATACGCGCATCGCGAGATCGCCGAACTGCTGCATTGCTCCATTGGGAACTCAAAATCGCAGCTCCATAAAGCGAAGATGAAGATGCGCGAACTTCTGCTTCCTCAGAGGAGAATCCTGCGATGATCCATGCCAGCAACAGCCTTGTAAGGTGGCGCGAAATCGTAGGACGATCCGCCGGAACTTTTCAATGTCGTGCAGAACTAAGAGTTTCCCTCTTTTAAGGTTCCAAGTGCTCTTTACCGGGACACCCAGCGGTCGTGTTTCGAGAGAACGAGGCGATGGACCACTTGTCACATGAGGTTGGGAAGATCGGTTTCGGTACGTCTTCTCGGTCCGCTAGTGATTCGATGTTCAGCTCCGCGCTCAGTGCCATGCTTGTGCGCAATCTCTGCCTGATTGTGCTCGTCGTCAGCGGCGCTTTTCTTTCGTCTTCGTTCGCGCAGCTGCCTGTCCTAACCAGCCGTGCCGATATTAGCCGCACCGGAGCTAACACCAACGAAACTCTACTCACCCCCAGCAACGTCAGCCAGAACAGCTTCGGCCGTCTCTTCAGCTTTCCCGTCGACTATGTGGTAATGGCCCAGCCACTTTATGTGCCCAACGTGAAGATCCCCGGTCACGGCACATCAACCATCCTGAACTTGTGAATCGGGCGACTTGGCCTTCTCCCAAGCTTCATCCTCGTTTTCGCTTTTTAGCACGGCGTTCCAACTCCCGCTCGTATGCGTCGCGACGTGCCAGTTGTTCACGTTCGCGCTCGCGCATGTTCACTTCCAATTCTTGGCGAACTCGGCTGATTGCTCTCCCCTCCCGTGTTTTCAGTAGGCAGAAAACGAAGGAGCGATCCGCCGCAGTCGGAGCCTGGCGCGTGACGTTGGCTTCCTTCGTGCCGCGTTCTCCAAGGGACATTTTCTGAAAAGGATCGACGGTGGCCTTGCGCGCCTGCAGGTCGATGAAATTCTTCAGTACCTGTTTTGTATAGTTGAGGGTAATGTCCGTGCCGATCAGCCTGGAATGGGCTAGGAGACGGACGAGCGCACCTTCCAATGCGCTCGCATTTGACCGGACATTCTGCGCAATGTAGAGCGCCACATCCTCTGGGAGTATTACTTTTTCCTGCTCCGCTCTCTTCCGCAGAATAGCGACTTTTGTTTCGAGGTCGGGGGTCCGAATCGGGTTGCGAAAACTCTCCTCTCCCACGTGGCCTCCTTGTTGCCTGCTGAAGATTCTACCGCGCGTCTCTGAAGTAGGAGAAACATCTACCGCGTGTGCTGCGAACGGCCGGTTCGACCGCGCAGATCGCATTACATTCACAATCTTAAGGTGTCGAAAAATCGCGATAGCACTCAGTGAGGGGTTCTGAGCGCAGATATCTGAATGCGACAGTTACCGAAGTGATTGGGACGCCAGAAAGTGTCACAATCGCATAGCGTTCATAGCACACGCCGCTCAGGCTAGGCGTATGGAATATTAAGAAGAAGGGAGCTCCAACGTGTTCCAGGTTAATGGCATTTCCCTTCATGTAGAGGAGCACGGCAGCGGTAAGCCATTTCTATTGCTACATGGGTGGCCGGACTCTTCATATCTTTGGCGCAACCAGATTCCATTCCTTGTCGCGAATGGCTTCCGCGCCATCGCACCGGACCAGCGTGGCTTCGGGTGCTCCGATCGCCCAGAAGGAGTGGCCGCATATTCCCTGCAGAACGCGCTCGCCGATTTGGTCGGCATTCTCGACGCGCTAGGTATCGACGCAGCGGACATTGTTGCTCACGACTGGGGAGCCTCTGTGGCATAGCTGACGGCTACTGCCCACCCGAATCGCGTTCGCAGGCTTGTCGTTCTTTCGGTGCCACATCCACTTGCGCCACACACGTTGCGGCAGCGGGAGATGGCCTGGTACCAGCTGTTTTTCCAATTCGAAAGAATTGAGGATCCAACAACGGGGTCGTGCGGCGTAATTCATGGGGCGTCTAGGCCTTCTTTTGTGCTCGCCACTTTGCCCAGCGCGCTTTCTGGGCCGCGACAATCCTTCTGCGCGCAGCGGGGGACATTCCCTTGCGGGAACTGATCGAAACAACCTTTTGTCCCTTGATCTT